>Ga0208127_1000183_pt1 | contig 32009 bp, 27 predicted proteins | sample ETNtaG_6_FD_185751 | JGI IMG/M metagenome (GOLD analysis project Ga0208127, IMG submission 185751) | Marine microbial and viral communities from oxygen minimum zone, Eastern Pacific Ocean - ETNP201306SV45 (SPAdes) (version 2) | ecosystem: Environmental > Aquatic > Marine > Oceanic ... | reverse complement strand
CGCGACCGCCCGTATCCGGATTGTCGAGCTGATATTGCATTTCCCGTTGTTCGCGTTCGCGATCGGAAATCTGCTGTTCGGCAAGGGCCGCGAGTTGCTGGTCGTTCAATACCTGGGATGCGTTTTCGAGAATCATGGCATCGTAGATTTCGCGCTCATGATAATAGGTATCCACTACCTCCTGCGTAATTTGATCGCGACCGCCGCGACGCAACTGCTCCAAGTCGTAGGAGAATTCGAAATTACTGTCGACGCTCGCAAACGCCTTCACCAAGCCCTCGCTCTGCCTTACGGTCATCGGGGTCTCCGTAAAGCTCAGCGTTCTCTCGATATCGTCCACGTCGCCCCGGTACTCTAATGTATTGCTGAAGTACTTGAATTGGGCAGCCTTGTCCTCGCCAAGAAGAGCGTAAATATCTTGGGTCAATTGATCGCGCTGATTCTTGTAGTCCTCTCGGACTGCATCGCGATCGCCGTCCTCCACAAGCGAAGCCCGCAATTGCCCTTCCATACGCAGCAAGCCCTGCTCCGCCATAAGCGTTTTCAAGGCATCCAATTCCTCAGGCGGCAATTTCAGGCGCTTGAACAGATCTTCGTAAGCGCGATCGATGCGACCCATATTGCGCTCTATCATATCCAAACGCCTTTCCGGATCATCCAATACCGCCAGCATGCGTAGAATGCCCTCATCGCGCTGCTCGCGTCGTCGCTCTAGAATATCTTCGCGGGTCAAAGGTTCGCCATTCTCATCCACGGGACGGCGGCGACCTTCGATTCTCCGCTCCGCCCCTTCAGCTGTCGACGCGACCTCGACCGTTTCTTCAACCGGATTGGAACGCTTCGACTCGGGAACCAACGCCATGTTGGCCAACTGACGCTTCAAGCTTCTATTTTCCATACTGAGGTAGCCTGAATAGGCGGCGAATCCTATCAATAATACCGAGAGAAGTGCAGTGCTCCAACGCTTCATACCAAATCGAGTAGTTTGTCTGATCGAGTTTGCGACGCCGATCTCGGCGCCAACGAACAACAGTCAAACGAATTTCCGCCCTCGCAGGTTACATCGCGAGCCAGGACATCGCCATCCAGGCTCCTAGATAAACCCTTGCAAATTCGAATTAGGCTGACGATTGTCGCGCTTTTCCTACTATTGCGGCAACTCTATGAGCGAAAACGCATCGCAAAAGACCGGACCGGATCACGTCGGCATCATCATGGATGGCAATGGGCGTTGGGCTCAAGCCCAGGGCCTGTCGCGTATCAAAGGACACCGACAGGGAGTGGAAACCTGCCGTCGCATCATCGACGCCTGCCAGGACTTGGATATCCATTATCTCACGCTCTACGCTTTTTCCGCCGAGAACTGGAAGCGACCCGAACCCGAGGTCAACGCTCTCATGGAGCTGCTCGAGCTCTTTCTCATGAACGAGACGGAAACGCTCGTAGAGAAGAAGGTTCGCCTCCATGCCATCGGACGGCTCGACGAACTGCCCGCCAAGCCACGTCGCGCTCTGAAGCAAGCGATGGACCTCACCAAGGACTTCAAAGAATGGCACCTCACCTTGGCCCTAAACTACAGTTCTCGCAACGAGATCGTAGATGCTGCCAGATCCATCGCTCTTGATGCCGCCAAAGGGAAATTGGATCCCGATGCGATCGAGTGGGAAACCTTCGCATCCAAGCTCTACACTGCTGGGATTCCGGACCCCGATTTGATCGTCCGAACCTCGGGCGAAACCCGATTGAGCAACTTTCTGCTAATGCAGAGCGCTTACGCCGAGTTCTACTTCACGCGAACGAATTGGCCTGACTTCACCAAGGCCCATCTCGAAGAAGCGATTCGCTCCTATCATAATCGCGAGCGGCGATTCGGGAAAACCGGCGAACAATTGGACATCGAAGCGAGCCTCGCTCGCTAATCCTCTAAGAGACCTTTCGAGTGAAGCAGCGGATTTTCAGCACCTTGATCCTATGGATCGTCGTAGTGGTGTGCTTCTTTGTCATCGGTCCCGACGCGGCCGTATGGCTACTCGCCGTTCTCAGCCTCGGTTCCCAGTACGAATTCTACGGTTTGCTGGAGAAAATGGGGCGCCGCCCTTTCAAGAACTTCGGGTCTTTCCTCGGAGTAATCATGATTCTGCTGCCTTACTACGCCAACAAGTGGGCAAACGATCACGTCGAAGGAATACAGTCTGGGATCATAGCCGTAACGATCGTCGCTTGTTGCCTGCGCATCCTCATCGAACGCAAGACCGAAGAGCGGATCGAGTCTCTGAGCTCAACCTTGCTCGGAATTATCTACATTCCCTTTATGCTGAGCTTTCTGGCGCGCATGATCGAGCTGCCAGGGGATCCCAACCAGGGCCTCATGCTTGTCGTCTGGCTCATCGTTACCGCGAAATTCACCGATGTGGGCGCATTGCTTTGCGGCAAGGCTTTCGGCAAGCACCCCATGTCCCCCAATACCAGTCCCAAGAAGACCTGGGAAGGCGCTGTCGGCGGTTGCATCATTTCAGTAGGACTGGGATTCGCCCTGACCTTCTTCGCCTACGATTCATTTCCTAGTTTCTTCACTCCGCTCTGGGGTACCCTGCTCGCCTTGCCGATCGCCATCATTTCCATTATTTCCGATCTGGTGGAAAGCATGCTAAAGCGTATGGCGGCGCAAAAGGACTCCGGATCCTTCATCCCTGGAATCGGCGGGGCCTTTGACCTGACCGACTCGCTGATCCTGAGCGCCCCCACTGGATACCTTCTCTTCGGCCTGCTGATCTGAGCGATTTTATGGGAAGCAAAACGAAAGTCGTCTTGCTGGGAGCGACCGGTTCCATCGGATCGAGCGCCCTAAAAGTGCTCCGCGAACGCTCTGATCGACTGGAGCTCATTGGCATTGCCGCCAATCGCAATATCGACGCCCTCGCGGCTATCGCTGAAGAGTTTTCCGTCGAGAATGTCGCCATCTACAACGAGGGCGCCTGGAAAGAAGCTGGCGACCGGGCCATCATGCCCTCAGGAACCCGATTGCTCTGTGGCGAAGAAGGCTTGTGCGAACTAGCTTCCTTGCCCGATTGCGATGTCGCCCTCGTTGCGGTTGTGGGGACGCGTGGACTCATGCCGGCATTAGCCGCAATCGAGTCTGGGGCCAAGTTGGCAGTGGCGAGCAAGGAAATCCTCGTGCTTGCAGGCAAATTCGTAACGCAAGCCGCCCAAGCGAAAAATACGCCGATTCTGCCTGTAGACAGTGAACACAACGCCCTTTTCCAGTGTTTAGAAGGCATCCCATCCGACCATATTCGACGGCTTCTGCTCACGGCCTCGGGAGGCAGCGTACGCGATTTGCCATTGGAGCGATTCGAAGAAATCACAGTTGAGAAGGCGCTTGCCCACCCCAATTGGGATATGGGGCCGAAAGTGACTCTAGACTCGGCCACCATGGCTAACAAAGGCTTGGAAATGATCGAGGCCAAATGGCTCTTTGGAGTGGAGGCGCGACAAATCGATGTCGTCATCCACACCCAGAGCATCGTGCATTCGATGGTCGAGTGCATCGATCGATCCGTCATCGCCCAACTAAGTCCGCCGGATATGACCTTCGCGATTCAGCACGCCCTACTGTATCCCGATCGGGCTGAAAACGTTACAACAGGTCTCGATTTCGCAGAAGCTTTCAATCTCGATTTCCGCCCCGTGGAATCCGCTCGCTACCCATGTCTGGGCCTCGCTCGCAACGCCATGGAAGTCTGCGGCGTGGCTCCTGGAGTATTCAATGCTGCAAACGAAATTGCGGTCGACGCTTTTGTCGCAGGACGTATTAAATTCGTTGAAATCGCCAAAATCGTAGAGAAAACGCTGGAAACCATTGATAATGTCGAACCAAGTAGCATCGAGGAAGTCTTGGAATACGACACGAAAGCGCGGCGAATCGCCGCCGATCTAATAAGCTGAATTTGAATGCATGAGCGCCGCTTTAACTAGTATATTCGATAGCGTCTGGTCCATTATCGTCGTCATTCTGTTTTTTGGCGGCTCGATATTCATACACGAGCTCGGCCACTTTCTAGCCGCCAAGTGGAGGGGTCTCCACATCGAGCGCTTTTCTATCGGCTTCGGTCCGCGCTTATTCGGCTGGAAGCGCAACGGAGTCGACTATCGGGTTTCGCTCTTTCCGGTGGGAGGTTACGTCGCTCTGCCTCAACTGGCGGACATGAGAGGAATTGAAGGCGATTCTTCCATCGATGTCGCCTCCATGGAGCCGATTTCCTACTCCTCTAAAGTGATCGTCGCTGTAGCGGGCGCAGTCTTCAACGTGCTCTTCGCCTTCGTCTTAGCGACAATCCTATTCTTTACAGGACAGCCAACCGACGAACGGCAAACGTCGACCGAAATTGGATTCGTTTCGGAAACGCTGATCGACGCCGACGGTAACACCGTTCCCTCGCCGAGCAGCCAAGCGGGCCTAAAAGAAGGCGATAAGATCATTTCCATCGACAGACGAAGCGTCGAGGGATGGTCCGACATACACCAGCTTATCGCGATAAGCTCGGGAATCGCCCCGGATGGCCGTCGCAAAATCGAGTTCAACACCGAAAGAAACGGCGAAGCCAGGAACGTTACCGTCTACCCGATTATTTCACAGAACCTAAAAACCCGGCAAGTCGGCTTGCTTCCTGGCTATACCGTCATCCTCGGGGAATTCGCGCCCAACTCGCCCATCCTAGCCTCGGATGCCAAACCGGGCGACATTCTCGTGGAAGTCGACGGTCAACCGGTCCGTAGCATGGAGTTCTTCCTCAACGCTATCGCAGACAAAGCCGGCCAACCAGTACCCATCGGCTTGCTGAGAAATGGCGAACGAATCGACACGATCGTCACCCCGGAAAGCGTGCAAACGAAAAAAAGCGGACGTCGGGACACACTCGTGGGCGTTAATCGATACTCCACGAATCCCGACCTCGAACGCATCGACCCCTTCTCTCAAATCAAGCAAGTCTCGATCACTACTTGGGATACCCTATCCGCTCTCGTAAACCGCAAGTCGGACATTCGAATCAGCCACATGAGCGGACCCGCCGGTATCATTCGCATATTCTACGAGTCGGCGAAATACAACATCCTCTTCGTGCTGTGGCTAACCGTTTTGATCAACATTAACTTGGCCATATTCAACCTGCTGCCAATCCCCGTATTGGACGGCGGTCACATACTCTTCGCCACGATTTCCAAACTGAAACGCGAAGCCATGCCGCCCAATTTGATAGCATCGATTCAAGGTGGATTCATGCTGCTTCTTTTCGGGACGATGATCTACGTGACGTTCTTCGATGTCGACCGCTGGTGGAGCGACTCCTCCCGGTCGAGAGAGTTTCAAGAGCAAAGCATAGCGCCCGTGTTCGGAGCGAACGATGATGCTGCCGAGGCAGGAGAAAATCCTGAATCGAACGCGGACGAATAATGAGCTACTGCTCGTCCCGTTTCTCGACAATCAGACGCTCTAGTCGCGAAGTTTCCGTGGGCGGCATTGCGGTCGGAGGAGACAATCCGATCCGTATTCAGTCCATGACGACGACGAATACTCAAGATGTCGAAGCCACCGTAAAGCAGGCCATCGCCCTCGCTGAAGCGGGATGCGAAATCGTACGCGTCACTGCTCCGAACAAAGCAGCCGCCCGATCGCTCAAAGATATCCGGTCCCAATTCAGTGCCGCCGGTTTCGAAACTCCCCTAGTAGCCGACATTCACTTTCTGCCCTCCGCAGCCATGGAAGCGGTTGAGCACGTCGAGAAAGTGCGCGTAAATCCAGGCAATTACGCGGACAATAAGAAATTCGCCACAAGGGAGTATACAGACGACCAATACAACGAAGAGCTTCAACGGTTGCACGATGACTTTTCCCCGCTGGTTATTCGAGCCAAGGAGCTTGGACGGTCCATGCGTATCGGAACGAATCACGGTTCCCTGTCCGATCGAATAATGAACCGCTACGGCGACACCCCATTGGGGATGGTCGAGTCCGCGCTCGAATTTCTCCGCATTGCCGAGTCGCACAGCTATCGCGACATCATCCTGTCCATGAAGGCGAGCAATCCCAAGGTCATGATCGAGGCCTACCGCATGCTCGTGGAACGCATGAACGGGGAAAACATGCATTACCCGCTTCATTTAGGTGTGACGGAAGCGGGCGATGGCGAGGATGGGCGCATTAAGAGCGCCATCGGTATCGGCAGTCTGTTGATGGATGGTCTCGGCGACACCATTCGCGTTTCGCTCACTGAGGATCCTGTATACGAAATTCCGGTAGCCAAGACGCTGGCCGAACGCGTCATGGCCAATTGGAGCGATTCCCTGACGGCGCCAACGACTCCCGACACCATCGATCCTTACCACTTTCAGCGTCGATCGATCGCTCCTGTCGCCTTGGCTCCCGAGATTCAGTTAGGGGTCGAAGAACCGCCCACAGTCGTCGTCAAGAGCAACGCATCCATAGACAATTCCGATGGCCTTATCCAAGCGCTGAAGGATGCCTCCTCGAAATTGGCAGACACGCCGATTGAAGGATTGCTTCTTGAAATCGAGAACGCCGATCAGCTCAGCGCAGTCGAGCCTTTTTGGCAGCGCGCATCCAATGACATCTCATTTCTCGTCTTGCAACTGCCGGATTCTATCGCCTTGCAGGCGCTTGCCGCCTCTCTGCCGAAATCGAAGATGCCATTGGCATTGGTCCGAGATTTCGATTCCAACGACTTCAACTCCTACAAGCGGTTTCTGAGGATATGCTCCGATTTCGAGATCATCCCTATTGCTGGATTGAATCCCGACGTATCCGACGCGATTTGCTCGGAAAAGACGGATAGCCTGGTCGTCTCTCTTCATTCGAAGCATCAGGAATCTCGCCCGAGACATCGAATTGGAGCTTACAGACAGTTGGCCGAGCAACTGAAGCGCTGGCGCAACGCCGCCCCTATTTGGATTCGAAATACGGATACCGAGCTATCGGAAAAACCTTCTTTTCTAAAGCGTCTGCTCGACGCGAGCATTCTATCCGGCAGCTTGCTCTGCGATGGCCTGGGAGACATGATCAGCATCGAGACCGATCAAGATCTCGTTCGATCGACGCGACTCGCCTACAATACGCTTCAAGGAGCCGGAGCCCGCATTTCCAAAACGGAATTCGTGGCCTGCCCGAGCTGCGGTCGAACGCTCTTCGATCTGCAATCGACCACTCAACGCATACGCGAACAAACGGGCCATTTAAAAGGCGTTAAAATCGCGATTATGGGATGCATCGTCAACGGCCCCGGAGAAATGGCGGATGCGGATTTCGGATACGTTGGCGGAGCGCCCGGAAAGATCAACCTCTACGTCGGCAAGCAATGCGTCCAGTACAACATTCCCCAAGCCGAAGCCGATCAAAAGCTCATAGATTTAATCCGCGAACACGGCAAATGGGTAGATCCCGAACCTGTTGGGGCGTGACGTGAACCAAAACGGTTTCGCCCTCAAAACGAGCAATTCACTTCGATGACTGTCACCCCATGCAAGGCCTACATTGGAGTGGATGGAGGAGGGACAAGCACACGCGCGGCGCTCATCGACGCTAAGGGCTCGATTCTAGGCGAAGGGCGGTCAACGGGCTCCAATCCCCACAATGTCGGGTTTGAGACCGCTGCCTCTCGAATCGACGAAGCGGTTCGGAGCGCCATCGACCAATCGACCGTTCCTATTGGTGAAATCAGGTCGGCCTTTCTTGGAATCGCAGGGATCCGAAACGAGTCGGAGAACTCTCTCCTGCGATCGGAGTTGCATCGCTATTCTTGGATTCCCCATGACCGCTTAACGATCGACCATGATCTTGCCATAGCTTACCACGCTACCCTCGAAGGGGATCCCGGAATCCTCCTCATATGCGGTACAGGGTCCGCAGCCTACGGCAAAGGCGATTCAGGAAAGTTCGCTCGAGCGAGTGGTCGCAGTTGCAATCCAGAAGATCCAGGAAGCGGATACGCGATTGGCAACTCGGCGCTGAGCCAAGGTCTGATATCTGCAAACGAAACCGATAGAGATGGTGTCGCCGAACTGGCTCCTAGGGTAATCGAGCTGGCCGCTGGCGGCAACGAAGCGGCTCGCGTAATACTATCGCAGCAAGCAGACTTGGCAGTAGACCTAGTTCGATCAGTCGATCGTCAAATCAATGGTCACTCGAGCTTGTCGATAGGTCTTTCCGGCAGTCTAGTGACACGCCCTTCCCTTTATCGCGATCTCATCGTCGAGGCCCTCGAGAAAGCCCACCCCGACGCGGAAATACGATTTCCCAAAACCAATCCCGTCCTGGCCGCTGCGCAGCTCGCCAAAAATTCCAATGGTCCCGACAACTCCTCCGATTCAACCACCGACTAATCGCTAGTAGAACACTGCCAGCCAAACGGTCGCTCGATCGGGATCAGTCCAAGCCACACGATGCTTGGTATGCTTGGGAATGTTCAGGTGGTCGCCTTTCTCTAGCAATACCGCCGAACCATCTTCATATTCGATGCGTCCTGAACCTTCCAATACCAAAACCCATTCGTTTTCCGTCTGATCAAACCAGCCCTTTTCGGGAGATTGATGCCCCCTCGATACGATTCGCTCAATTCGAATGGCTTCGCATTTCAGAAGATCCTCGAAGCATTCGTTCTCAAGCTTTTCTGGGATAGCATGGAAAAGGTTGCCCATCGCACGCAGCCTAGTCTTGGGTTCGTCCAAAGCAACTCTCGACAGCGGACCGATTACCCGCGATCCGAATCCATCGTTTGCCTTTTCCTCCGATCGGTTTCAGATCTTCGGGTATGGTCGACCTTCTTAGAGCATACTTCAGGAAGAGCGTTTCGAAAATACATCAACCCTTCCTGCGGGAAATCTTGCTGTTCGGATTGAAACAAGCTTGGGCCTGCGTATTCGGAGGCGCTTTTCTGCTAGCGATCGTCGGCACGAAATTCTGGTATCCCGATATTCCCCTCCATCGCTACGACTTTCTTTTTTGCTATGCAGTGATCATCCAAGTCTTGCTTATAGCGTTCAAGTTGGAGAGCTGGCGCGAACTGGGCGTTATCATGCTCTTTCACGTCCTCGCGACGTTAATGGAATTGTTCAAAACCCACGATTCGATCGGCAGTTGGCGCTATCCCGGAGACGCAGTCATTCAAGTCGGAAACGTGCCGCTCTTCACCGGTTTCATGTACAGCGCCGTCGGCAGCTACCTAGCTCGTATTTGGCGAGGCTTCGAAATGGAATTCGAACGTTTCCCTCCCCTGGGAGTTGCGCTCGCTCTCGCTCTACTGTCCTACGTCAATTTCTTCACCCACCATTTTGTCTTCGACATCAGGTGGATCCTAATCATCTGCATTTTCACCTTCTATGGGCGGACCCGGGTACGTTTCCGCCCGGATCGCCAACACAGAAAGATGCCATTGCTCATGGGTTTCATTCTGGTCGCATTCTTCATTTGGCTCGCCGAAAATTTGGGAACCTATGCCCGAGCTTGGGTATATCCCAGCCAAGAGAATGGGTGGAAACTGATCGGCCTGGATAAATGGACGGCTTGGTTTCTCTTAATCCAGCTGAGCTTCGTATTCATCTACACATTGAGACGAATCGAATCGAGACTCTATCCGACTTCGAAAAACCGACAACGCTAGGCCGCGAACGCGCTCCACTTTCGCTAATCGCGATTTCCGCCTAGAATAGTAAGCAAATAGAGCAGGTAGCTGAGCGAGCTTACGAATGCGGCCACGTAGGTTAAGGCAGCCGCGTTAAGCGTCTTGTTCACTCCGACCATTTCGTCCGAACCAAGAATCCCGAGACTAACGAGCTCTTTCTTGGCTCGAGCGCTCGCATCGTATTCGACCGGTAAAGTGATCAGTTGGAAAACCGTTAGCACGACGTAGCAGAGAACTCCCAACTGAAGCAGCGTGTAGCTAAATGAGCCGCCGATCACGAAAAAGGAACCGATCATCACGATCGGCAAAACGCTTGAGGCGATATTCGTAATCGGCACCAAGGCCATGCGGGCCTTCAAAGCGCCGTAGCCTACCTTGTGCTGCACGGCGTGACCCGCTTCGTGAGCGGCGACGCCCAGAGCTGCCAAGCTGGTTCCATGATAATTCTCCTCACTCAGAGCCAGCTTTTTGCCAATCGGGTCGTAGTGGTCGGTCAAGTGACCGCGCACCTGGACAATCTTCACATCGCTGATTCCAGCATTTCGCATGACCGCGGCAGCCGCCTCCGCGCCCGTGATACGCCCTCGAGAAGGGACTCGCACCCATTTATTGTAGGTCGATGAGACCTTCGATTGCGCCCACATGGCCAAGATTACAGTCGGAATGACGAAGATCAAATAACCCATGATCGATCCGCCACCGCCAAAGTACATTGCTAAGGTGTCCAGTGTCATATTAACGATAAATTTCTTCCTCGCTAAGAGAAAGCAAAGCTTGTTCCAAGTTCCCCCAATCCAATCGAAAGGCCAACAATTTTCGTAACTCTTTCCCCATCTTCAACTTTAGCAACGGATCGCTGTCCTTAGAGATTGCGAAAACAGTCGGGGCTTGCGTCAGATAGTCTCGAACTGGGACACTTCATTCCACTGCCGCCCGCTTCGCCTGTCCTCCAAAACGAAACCCGCCGATACATGAACTTTCCCGAACTACAGGACACCGTTTCTCTGCCCTCCCCTTCGCTCGTCGTCTGCCCCAACCGAATCGAAGCGAATATAGCGCATATGATTCGGATTGCTGGCAGTCCCGATCGCCTCAGACCACACGTGAAAACGCATAAGATGCGCGAAGTGGTCTCACTGCAAAAAGCTCGAGGGATCGCTAAATTCAAATGCGCGACCCTTTCCGAATTGCGAATGCTGATCGATTCGGACGTCGAGGATATTCTCTTCGCAATGCAAGTCACTGGTCCCGACGTCGAATCCCTCATCGACTGCGCCGCTAGCCATCCAGACGCTCGCATCTCTACCTTGGTCGACAATCCCGACTCAATCGCCGCCCTGGAGTCGGCAATAGCCAATCGACCCAACACGCGTCTGGGCGTTTATATCGATATCAATAACGGCATGAACCGTACCGGCATAACTCCAGGAGACCGGGCCTTAGATCTATACCGTTCTCTAGCTCAGTCACGATTGCTGGAACTGCGGGGGCTGCACGTGTACGACGGTCACATCCGAGACGAAGCGATCTCCGATCGAGCAGCCCATTGCCAGGCCGACTTCCAGGAGGTCGAATCGCTGATTAGCAAGATCGAGTCCCAAGACCTCGCAATTCCGAACATGATCATTGGCGGCAGCCCAAGTTTTCCCGCCCACGCCGATCGAAACGCCGACCTTAGCCCAGGAACAACCTTGTTGTGGGACTTCGGATACGGCGAAGCATTCTCGGATCTGCCTTTCGAACACGCGGCCGCTCTATTCACCCGCGTCGTCAGCAAACCAGCTCCAGGTTTGCTTTGCCTCGACCTTGGGCACAAGGCGGTCGCCTCCGAAATGGAACCGCCACGGGTTCGTATCATCGGGATCGAAGACGCTACATTCGTTTCCCACAGCGAGGAGCATCTGGTTATTGCAACGGACAAGGCAGTTAGCATCTCAGTCGGCGACGGATTCTTCGCCATCCCCAAGCACATATGCCCGACAGTAGCCCTGCACAACAAAGCAGCGATTATTCGAAACGGAAAAATAGACGCTTATTGGGCTATCGCCGCTCGAGACAGAATTCTCTAGCGATTACTGAGGCAAAGCCTTTTTCAGAATTCGAAGCCAATTCCCGCTCATAATGCCCTCGATGTCGGACTGCGAATAGCCACGCCCCTCCAGCAACGGAATCAACTGCCGCAATCCGGCAATCGTATCCAAATCCTGGGGAGTCTGTTCATTACCGTAACCGCCATCCAAATCCGACCCGATTCCGCAATGGCGAGCGGATCCCGCCATTTGGCAAATATGGTCGATATGGTCCGCTATAACTTCAAACTTCAAGCCGGACGATTGAGGCGTCGTCTCGCCCCTCGTCCAGTTAGGATAAAGCATCCACGCGTCGAATACCGAACCAATAACGGCATCGCGATCGATCAACATTCTAATTTGCTCGTCGCTCAACTGCCGTTGATCGGGAACAAGCGCTCGGCAATTGCTATGGCTCGCCCAAACGGTTCCATCGAAAAGATCCATTGCCTCCACAAAGCCCTCATCCGTCAGGTGGGTTACATCCATCGCCATCCCCAATCGATCCATCTCCCGGATCAATTCTCTTCCGTTTGGCTCGAGCGGCCCCGACTCGCCCGTTCCCGGCGCGTAACGTCCCGGTCCGTAGTGAGCAGGTCCCAGAGCGCGCAACCCGTATTCGTAGGCTCTCTCCAGATGACCCAAGGTAACGAGGGAGTCAGCTCCTTCCAAGCTTAGGATATAGCCAAGAGGCTCCGAATCGCTATTGCTCGAATAAGCCGACAAATGCTCGTCAAGTTGGCTCCGGCTGGCGACTTGACGCATTTCGCCCGCTTCCTCCATCGCTCGATACCAAGCGAGCTGACCCTGCGTCTGCGCCCAAGCCAACTCAGGACTGCTCCAACCAGGCACGAGTCGATTTTTCGAAACGCAGTGCCCAATCTGGGTAGCCATGCACAAACCGATCCCCGCTCGCCTCATTTCAGGAAGCGTTACGGTTCCCGAACCTCGCCCAGCCGCATCGGTCTTCCCGGCTTCGTATTCGCGGATCTCGCTAATCGAGACCGTCAAATCGCGATTCCACGACAGGGCGTTCAGCGACAAGTCGAGATGGGCATCGACGATCAACATATTCCAAAAGCAAGGCGCTCCACTCGATATCTTCGAAGACTCCTTCTAGGACTCGATCTCGAAAATGCCTTCGATCTCTACAGTAATGTTTCCTGGAAGGGAATTCGCGCCAATAGCGCTCCGAGCCCCAATGCCCGCATCGTCTCCGAATACCTTGGCAAAAAGCTCGCTGCAGCCATTGATCACCGCCGGTTGCTGCTGAAAGTCCGACTCGCAGTTTACCAAACCCAGGATCTTAACGACTCGCTTTACCTTATCCAGAGACCCGAGATGCTCTCGCAGTGTCGCTAGCATCGCCAGTCCCGTTTGCTCGGCAGCTCGATAGCCAGTCTCTTGATCGACCTCCGAGCCCACGCGACCCAACATGAGCGAACCATCGGACTGCAAAGGTCCATGTCCTGACAAATAGGCTAAATCGCCATGAATGACGATCGGCTTGTACACGCCTAAGGGCGCTGGCGCCGGGGGCAATTCGAGATTCAATTCCTCTATAGTCGCTTCTGCATTCATACGACCGACAAACAAGCGCAGTCGGCCGCTCCTAAGCAAATCGATTCTACGCTCGCAACGCAGTCCTTGAATCCTAGCGAGACTGCTAGCTGTCTTTCCTCAAGGCCGTTCGCGACTCCAGGTCTCGGTAAGTCGCCACCTCTTCGGACGTGAGCGGCTTCAGTCCCCGCGAGTTGCTCATGGCAACTTGCGTCCCGTCTTGCGAGAAAAGGTAAAAGTTATAGGTCGCTTCTTCCTTGTTGAATTCGTTCACGGCGCAGCGAACATTCAAATCGACGATATCGCCTTGGGCCAAGTCGCCCAGATAGCGAGCCCGAGCATAGCTAGCGACTCCTAAGTCCTCGCCCGTTTCAAGATCTTCATTCCTGAACGTCACGACTACGATGCAGTAGGCGCCCTCAATATCCGTATAGGGCATGATCGCTCCTTTCACGAAGACGGTATCGGCTACATCATCCACTTCGAACGCTCCATGATCGAGACCGTCCTGCATGCTCGCCTGAAAATCATCATTGGTCTGCTGGATATCCGCGATACGATCCAAATCTTGCTCGGATAAATCCTCTTCGGACGAAAAACCGCCGAAACCACGAATGCGGGCAATCTCCACTTCGCTCTGAAACTCCGCTACATGCATGTCCGAAACCGCTTGAGCGGCCCGCTGCAAGTTCCCCATCGAAGTCGTGTTGTATCGCATTTCCAAGACCTCCACGAAGTCTTCGGTAAGAATGAGCTCTGGTCGCACCGTGCACGGAGCTCTGCTTGAGATTTTCTTAACCTCCGTCCCCATGTCCACGTAGATGTTCTTCCTGTCTACCGCGACGATCGGGAAATTCGATTTTCCGTTATAGGCCGATGCATCCGTTCCAAAGAAGAGATACCCGCCTGGCTCTTCCCCTTGCTCCAATTGCGCGTTCAGCGCTGCTAAGGGGGCGAAGGCGAGAGTCGCGAGAATTCTAAAGGCGATCGATTTTTTCATAGGACATTGGGGGTTGCGAGTCGCAGACTCGTAAGACCAAACGATGAAGTGGCGCTATTGGTTTCCACGTTTTCCACTTCCATTGAAATATTTGCTAGCATTGGGGAGAATCGCAAATCTCTATGCGATCTTCTCGGTTGGGTACGATACACAGAAATTCGAAGCCTTCCTTCGCATCCGCTTCATACCAATGCGGAACGCCCTCCGGAATGAAGACCGCATCTCCCGCCTTCACCTCGTGCACGTCGTCTCCAATTCCGACCCGCGCCTTGCCTCTTAACACATACTGTTCGTGTTCTACGGTGTTCGTATGCCGTGGCATTCCGCCCGAAGGCTCCATAACAAAACGTCTCAAGGCGAAATTGGGGGCATCCTCATCGCTGATAAGCACTTGCCGCGTCGTACCCGATCCCGCTCCCACAATGTCCGCCTTCACAAAATCCGAGCTTTTCACCAATGGTCCGACCGACATGCGATTCACTATGCGACTTTGTCGCGGCTTAGCAAACTCGGAATATCCACCAGCTCAGCAGAACCGACTTCGGATCGCTTAAACTCTCCCCACTTAGGCCATTTAGCCACGGTTTCCGAACAAAGCGAAGAATAGCATTGCCAGACGCAGAACTTTCTATACGCGCGTATGGTTTCCCGAGAGAATTCTCGCTGATCGCAATTTAACGAAACGTAAAATGGCAACAGATCTATCACGCTATAGAAATATTGGAATCTTCGCCCACGTCGACGCAGGCAAGACGACTACAACCGAGCGCATTCTCAAGCTCACCGGCAAGATCCACAAGATCGGCGAAGTGCACGATGGAGCGGCTACGACCGACTTCATGGACCAAGAGCAAGAGCGCGGTATCACGATTCAGTCCGCTGCGACCACTTGCTTCTGGAAGGACCATCGCTTCAACATCATCGACACTCCCGGTCACGTGGACTTCACCATCGAAGTCTACCGTTCGCTGAAGGTCCTCGATGGCGGTGTCGGCGTATTCTGCGGTTCCGGTGGCGTCGAGCCTCAATCGGAAACCAACTGGCGCTACGCCAACGACTCGGAAGTTTCCCGTATCATCTACGTCAACAAGCTCGACCGTATCGGCGCGGACTTCTATCGCGTGGTCAAGCAAGTCGAAGACGTTCTCGGCGCGAATCCGCTCGTAATGGTTCTGCCCATCGGCCGCGAAAGCGAGCTCAAGGGAGTCGTCGACCTGCTCACTCGCAAGTCTTGGACTTGGGACGACTCGGACGATCCATTGAACTACGAAATCGGCGATATTCCCGAAGATATGAGGGACGACGTCGAAGAGTGGCGCGAGAAGCTCATCGAGACCGCTGTCGAACAAGACGACGATCTCATGGAGAAGTACCTCGAAGGCGAAGAGCCTAGCATCGACCAGGTCAAGGCCTGCATCCGCAAGGGCACCATCAACCTCGACTTCTTCCCGACCTACTGCGGTTCTTCATTCAAGAACAAGGGCGTACAGCTCGTGCTCGACGCTGTCGTCGACTACCTGCCATCTCCGACTGAGGTTAAGCCACAGCCGGAAATCGACCTCGAAGGCAACGAAACGGGCGAAGTCGCCACTGTCGACACCGCCAAGCCGCTACGCGCTCTCGCATTCAAGATCATGGACGACAAATACGGCGCCCTGACCTTCACGCGTATCTATTCCGGCAAGCTCGACAAGGGCATGACGGTTCTCAATACCTTCACCGGCAAGACGGAGCGTATCGGACGTATCGTGGAAATGCACGCCGACTCCCGCGAGGAAGTCGACTCCGCTCAAGCGGGCGATATCGTGGCTCTGCTCGGCATGAAGAACACGCAGACCGGCCACACCCTTTGCGATCCCGACCAGCCAGCGACGCTCGAGCCGATGGTCTTCCCAGACCCCGTTATCTCGATCGCCATCGCCACTCGCGACAAGGCCAACGCCGAAAAGCTTTCCACCGCCATCGGCAAGATGGTTAAGGAAGACCCGTCTTTCCGCGTTGAGACCGACGAAGATTCCGGCGAAACCATCATCAAGGGCATGGGCGAGCTTCACCTCGATATCAAGGTGGACATCCTCAAGCGCACCTACGGCGTTGAAGTCGATGTGGGCAAGCCTCAGGTCGCCTACCGCGAATCGATCACTCAAGTCATCGAAGACAGCTACACGCACAAGAAGCAGTCCGGCGGTTCGGGTCAGTTCGGTAAGATCGACTACTCCGTCGAGCCTCTCGAGGCGGGCGAAGGCTTTCAGTTCGAGTCAAAAGTCGTTGGCGGTAACGTCCCTAAGGAATTCTGGCCGGCCATCGAGAAAGGCTTCAAGAACTCCATGGAAAAGGGCGTGCTCGCTGGCTACCCAACTGTGGACGTCAGGGTCACCTTGAAGGATGGTTCCTACCACCCCGTCGACTCTTCGGCAGTTGCGTTCGAAACCGCAGCTAAGGCTGGCTACCGCCAGACCATGCCGAAGGCCGGCGCCCAGATCCTCGAGCCAATCATGAAGCTCGATGTGTTCGTCGGCGAAGACAATATCGGCGATGTCATCGGCGATCTCAATCGTCGTCGCGGCATGATCAAGTCGCAGGAGCCAACTGCTACTTCCGTTCAAATCAAAGCGGAAGCGCCGCTCGCCGAAATGTTTGGCTACATTGGCTCTCTCCGCACCATGACCTCCGGTCGCGGCCAGTTCTCTATGGAATTCTCGCACTATGCGGCATGTCCTAAGAATGTCGCCGAGCAGGTCATCAAGGAAGCTCAAGAGCGCGAAGAGGCTAAGAAGAAGTAAGGCTTCCAGCCTCGTTCTTCGATCCGATTTTCAAGCGTCTGTCCCTCCCGGGACAGACGCTTTTATTTTGCCCAAAAGGGAACCTGGGTACCGGAAGCGTCCGCTAAAGCGAATTCAAGGAAGGCTTTTGGCGCGAATTAGGCTTTGCTTAGTTCCTTGCCAATCAGGCGAATTTCGATATTACGATAATGCAACTAACCCGGTTCGGCGACCGTTGACTTTGAGTAGTCCCAGTCGATCCACGACCCCTTCAGAAATATGACCACACGCGCTCTACGGAATTCCGCCCGAATCGTCGCGTTCGCATTCGGGTCTCTTTTCGCCACAAACCTAACAGTCGGACAAGATTCCGAGGAGATAACCCCTCTCGAGAACACGGGGCCCAGCATTCTCACTCCCGACATGATTTTCGCCAAAGAACGGGCGATGCTTCGCGAGCTCACCTCAGGCGAATATCCATTCCGCCGCGGTTTCTTCGAAGAAGATATAACCGTTAAAGCCAAGTCGATGCGCCTTAAGTCTGGCAAACGCATCAACTTGATTTGGGGACGCCCCAAGAAAGCCAAGCTCGCTCCCGCGGTTTTCGTCATCGATGTAGAATCGTCCTCGCTGACGTCGCTACCGTCCCGCAACATTTTCAATCGATCCAAACGCAAGCAGCAACGAGATCGCGAAACGCGGTACCTCGTTTCCTCTCCCTTCGGCAGCAACTTGCTTGGCCAAGGATTCGTCGTCGCCTACGCAATCGGCAAGGACCTCGACACATTGCGATCGGCTCGTCCCGAGGACTGGGTCACGATGTTCGATCACATTAGAGACCTCAAGGAGGTCGACGAAAACAGCTACTTCCTATTTTCGACCAAGGAATACGCGAACTTATCCACCTACATGGCCGGCAAGTACTCGTTCAGCGGATTCATCCTGGAAGAACCTTCCTACATGCTCTTCTCGCGTCAGACACACGAGAACATCATCAATGACTCCGAGTTTCTGACTTCCGATCAAATCTGGCGTCGGACGGACCCCTCCCGGCAAGACTTCTACCGCAGAATATTCAGTAACATCTATTCGCCTATCATGCTCATCCGTTACGAAGACTCTCCCGCCTTCGACTTCAACGAGAAGACCCTCATCGATACGCTCAAGACTTCCAATACGTTCTATGAGACGATCACCTTGAACAGGACTGCTCGCATGATCCAATCGCTTAATCCTTCGGGGGTCATGCACACGGAACCGCGCGTCCGCTACAATCCGAGAGCCGTCTCCACTTGGCTCGAAGGCATGATCAATTACATGAAGCTCAATTCGGATACAATGCCCGTCGAGCTCGCTAAGCGAACCATTGTTCGCTAGCCGCTTGAGAGCAGCCAGGCTCACTCGTTCGCGAGTCTAATTTCAGGAGGCTCTCACAGGCCCCTAATTCCTTTGGAATAGATCATTCGTATTTTGCAGACGAATACAGCAAGACTACCTTGATCAGTTTACAATATTAGCCTCTGGCAAACCATGCATAGACCGAATCCTGTCGTTGCCATGTTTCTCCTCTACTGACCTCCTTTCAATCGGTATCGAGAACTGCAATCTTTTGATTGCGCGCCCTTTCGATTCGATTCAGCTTAGCCCGTTTTCATTCTCCTGAAAACGCCCAATCGAATCGATATGTCTAGAACTCTCAGAGGCGTTGCCGTCGGCGCCGGTTACTTCAGCCAGTTTCAATACGAAGCCTGGAACCGTATCCCCGAAGCTCGAATCGTTGGAGCCTACAATCGCTCGCGCGATAAGATCGAATCCATACAATCCCAATACGGCGTCCCCAACATCTACTCGGGAGACGAGCTTGATCGCATGCTCGACGAACAGCAGCCCGACTTCATCGATGTCATTACGCCACCCGTCACTCACCTTGAAATTTGCCAAAAAGCCTTCGATCGAGGCATTGACGTTATTTGTCAGAAGCCACTGGCTCCCACCTATCAAGAGAGCCTTCAACTGGTCAAGAATGCCTCCAAATCGTCCAGTCGCTTCATGGTTCACGAAAACTGGCGCTGGCAACCATGGTACCGGGAAATCAAGCGTCAGATCGACTCAGGCCGACTCGGCGAGCTTTTCTCGATCTACGTCAAGATGCGAATGGGCGACGGCTGGGGCGAGGACGCTTACCTGGAGCGACAACCCTTTTTTCGCGACTACCCACAACTTCTCATGTTCGAGACCGGCGTCCACTTTCTCGATGCGTTTCGTTTTCTGGGAGGCGAAATCGCAACCGTGTACGCCCGCCTGAATCGCCGCAACCCAGTCATCAAAGGCGAAGATGCGGGACTGGTCGTCTGCGGATTCGAAAATGGCGCCACAGCGACCTTGGACGCCAACCGATACAACGAAGCGGATACGGACAACGCTCGCTATACATTCGGAACGATACGCATCGACGGAAGCAAGGGGCACATCGATTTGGATCTCGATGGCAAGCTCAGCTTCAAGCCGCTCGGCCAATCCGCCCAAGAGATCGACTACCAGCCTTCGAAGGAAGGTTTCGCAGGCGATTGCGTCTATGCCCTCCAACGCCACTTTGTGGATTGCATCCTTTCAGGCGATCCCTTCGAAGGAACGGGCCAAGACTATCTGAAGACGATCCAACTGGTCGAAGCTTCCTACCAATCGAACCAGCAAGGACGAGTCGTAGACCTCTCGAAACACGCGTAAGCTCTCTTTGAATCCCCATGGAAGCGCGATCCGTTTTCGCGAAGTAGTCGCCTCATTCCCAGTTCTGCCTTAAGCTTGCCCTTTCGCCCTACTAGCGCCGTATTCGATTCATGCGCGCCAGCCACACCTTCATCGTTTATCTCTGCCTCGCAACCTTGCCCCTCCAAGGACAAACCGATCAAGCTACGCTCGATCGAATCCTATCGGAAGTACGCGCTCTGAACGAAAAAGTCGCCTCGCTTGAAAAGCGAATCGCCGAGATGGAGGGCAACGCCCCCGCTCCACAGGCTGCAAGCGTACCCGCCGAAGTGGCAGCCTTCGTCGCGGCCAACCCTCCGCCTAAGGAAAACAAGGAAAAGTGGTACGAAAACCTGCGAATCGAACTGCGAAAAGCGGATGCTCGAGCTAGCGGCGAATGGGTAAAGCCGGAGGCTTGGTCGAAGATCGCCCTGAAGATGAAGCCCGAGGAAGTCATCGCCATCCTAGGCGAACCTTCCTTCAAGAAATTTTCGATCCGCAAGGATACCGACGAGATCTTCCACTACGAGGCCGACCTCAAAGGCACGGGAAAACTTACGAAAGGCGAAGTGCGGATCTATCGAAACAGGGTATCCAAGATCGTCGCGCCGCAATTCTAGCCTCCGTTGCAAGTCTAACCATTGCTCTGCCGCCAGGTCTCTATCTCGGCGCCCGAGATGAAGATTACGCGTATTGCCACGCCCCTTTGGCGTAACGCCTCAAGCCTTCGTCCTTAGAAGGCTCGACAGCCCGCCGCAAACTCTCCAAAACCTTGCTCCTTATGACGATTTTGGAAGAACTCGAGTGGCGAGGACTGATCAACGATTGCACGGCAACCGAAGAACTTGCCAAGCGATTGCAAGCAGGGCCCATCTGTCTCTATGCCGGCTTCGACCCGACAGCCGATAGCCTACACGTGGGCAATCTCGTCCCCCTCATCGGACTGCGACGCTTCCAAAACTACGGTCATATCCCCATAGCCCTCGCCGGCGGCGCCACGGGCAGCATTGGCGATCCCTCGGGCAAGAAATCGGAACGTCAGCTGCTCACGAAGGACGTTCTCGATAACAATATCGCGCGCGTGAAAGAGCAGCTCGCCGCGATTCTCGATTTCAGCGAAGGCATCGACAACACCGCTAAACTCGTGGACAACGCGAGTTGGATGGGACCCATCACTTTCCTCGAATTCCTGCGCGACGTTGGAAAGCATTTCACCGTCAATTCCATGGTCGCCAAGGAGAGCGTGCGCGCTCGCATGGAAGACCGCGATGTCGGCATCAGCTACACCGAGTTCTCGTACATGCTCTTGCAAGGATACGATTTCTATCACCTGAGCCAGGCCGAGGATTGCGAGCTGCAAATCGGAGGCAGCGACCAATGGGGCAATATCACCATCGGAACGGAACTGACTCGCAAGAAAGCGGGCAAGACCGTTTACGGACTCACACTGCCGCTGATCACGAATTCCGATGGATCAAAGTTCGGCAAGAGCGAGTCTGGAGCTATCTGGCTGGATCCCGCCCGCACGAGCGTGTATCGTTTCTACCAATACTTCATAAACGTAGATGACCGGGATGTCATTCGTTACCTGAAGTACTTCACCTTTCTTGACAAAGACGCGATCTCCGAGCTGGAAGCCCAACACCAAGCCAATCCTGGCGCTCGCGAAGCGCATCGAGCCCTAGCCTATGAAATGACTTCATTCATTCACGGCGAAGCGGCTACCGAAGACGCCATCAACGCCAGCAAGATTCTCTTTGGGGGTGGACTGGAGGGAATCTCAGAAGGAGCGCTTTCGGAAGTCGCTGCGGAGATCCCGAACGCAGCGATATCGCGCGCCGAACTCGAAGGCGAAGGCGTATCCATTCTCGATGCCTTGGTAAACGCCGGTCTCTCCCAATCGCGCAAGAATGCCAAGAAAGATGTCCAAGGTGGAGGCGTGAATGTCAACAATCAGCGGATACAGGACGTACAGACGAAATTGACTTCCGCAGACGTGCACTTCGACAAGTACATCCTTCTACGCCGAGGAAAGAAGAACTACGCGGCGCTGATCGTGGAGTAAGAGAGCTCGCCGTTCTCCAGACATGTCTTGCAGGGCCTTGGCTTGCCAAGCGGCAGCTGCCGCGTGTTTCGCCTATCGCCTAGCGTTCTCCGTAAACTGGAGCCTTCCAATCCGGTGGCAACTTGCCCTGAGGTCGAACGCCATAGGCAGTCGCAGGAATTGGATTATCCGCAAGTCGCTCCAAAGGCAAATCGTCCGGCAGATGCTTGATTCTCATATCCTTGAAATCGATCGTCATCGCGGGTCCAACATGTACTTGAAAGCCCAGCACGCCTTCTAAGGAACGTCCACTCTCGTCAAAATCGAGCAGATCCGCAGTCTTCACGCCGTCGATCCAATGCTCGTGCCGATTGCCGCGAGCGAGCACTCGATACTCGCGAAAGCCGTCGCCATGGGATTCCATCTTGGGCATTGTACCGATTACCCAAGGCTGCCCGTCAGAATCCACGATCACTTTTTCTCCCGTGTGAGCGAGAATGCGGCGTTGCCGCTCTTCGTACATCATACCGTCATACTGCGATCGGCTTGGCACGATATCGCATTGGTAACCCGAAAGGATGTCCAAGTCGAGCTCGGGTCGGGAGCGACTTCGATATTGAATGCCGCTATTCCCACCGCCGCTAATCCTCACCTTTACCCGCAGGTCGAAATTCTTCACCGTCGAACCTTTCCAGGTTATAAATCGATTCATCTTCAAGTCGCCATTCGTCTTGCCTGTCAAAACCCCGTCCTTGAGCGACCAGTACTTCGTATCTCCTGCCCAATTTCGATTCAGATTGCCCGCAAGCAGATTCACGAAGCCATCTTCTCCAGGCTTCACTGTAACGGCTGCCGATGCCTCAGGGTGAGGCGGCGACGAAAGCGACAGTTCCTGTCCCGCTGGCGCAAGTGGGCCGCCCAACTCTTCGACGCGTTGATCCGTTCGACTCCGCATCGTCTTTAGAACCGTCGCGTATTCCGGATCGTCAGCCAGATTGACTAATTCGTCAGGATCGTTTTCCAGATCGTGCAAGAATTCACGATTCCCTTCATCGATGTATCGAACGTACTTATACCGATCGTTGCGGATTCCCTCGAACGCGGGAATACGCCGCCTCACTGCAAAGTGCTCGTGAAAGGTATCCTTTCGCCAATTTCGCTGACTGCCCTTCTCGATTATGTTCTTAAGGCTGCGTCCTTGATAGCGTTCCGGAATATCAACCCCCGCCCAATCCAGGAACGTAGACGGCAAATCCAAATTGAGGGCTTGCAGCTCGGTTTCCTGACCCTTGCGACGATTCGATACGCGTGGATCGTAAATGATCAAGGGCACCCTCAACGACTCCTCGTAGTGAGACCATTTACCGGCAAAGCCACGATTGCCCATGTGAAAGCCATTGTCCGCCGAGTAAACGATGATGGTATTGTCTGCTAGGCCTTCCTCTTCCAAAGCCGCGACAAAACGTCCAATAGCGCCGTCGATTCCACTGACCATACGATAGTAGGCCCGCATGTTCGTCTGATACTTTTCAGGCGTATTCCAGCGCCAGAAATAGCGTTCCCGATTGATTGTGGTTTTCAGGAAATCTGGCTGGGCCTCGAAGATGGCAGGATCGTTCAGACGAGGGGGCGCGATCTCGATATCTTCGTACATCCCATCTACCGCCCGCGGCCAAGGGAAATGACCGATTCCCGGGCGGCGATCGCTGTCCTCCGCATGACACGCATTGAACCACATATTCACCGCAAATGGCTGTCCCTTCGGCTGCGACTTGATGAAGTCGATCCCCTTGTCGACGATCAGTTCCGTCTCGTGACGCAAGCTGCCATCGGGCATCTCCTTGTAGAAGGGATTCCGGAAGATCGCTTCGTATTCGTCGAAGTGATCCTCGGGCTTGTATCCCTTGGGCATTTTCGCATGCCACTTGCCGAAATAACCCGTGCGATAGCCCGACTCCCGAAGCAAATCGGAATAGAGCGTATTGACGGCGTCCGGTCTCGCTAACTCCGGGTTGCCTCGAGTGCGGTAGCCCCGCCCGGTAAGTCCCGATAATATCGTCGTGCGGCTCACCCAGCAGATCGAGTGACTCACAAATGCGTTGCGAAAAAGCGTGCCCTGCTCCGCGAGCGCGTCGAGATGCGGCGTTTGCACAACTTCGTTGCCATAACAGCCAAGCGTGTCGGTCGTTTGATCGTCCGCGAAAAAGAAGACGATATTCGGTTGATCGGCTGCGCGTATCGGCAAAGCCACGCACACTGCCACGAATAATGGTAGAAAATACGATTTCATAGATGCGGTAACAAGATGCCTCCAATAACTCGGTTATTTCATGGGAAGTCAACCCGTGGGAGAACGCCAACCCCAGCTTGACCTTTTTTGAATCTACAATCGCCTAATGCGCGCATTGCGAACGCTCGCTTCGATCGGTTGAGGGGAGTCCGTTTCCAACCGAATCGATCCCAATGGTTCGTCTTCCTCAATGATTCGATCGCTTACCACTCGATTATTGATCCAAAGCTGGTGCCGTTTTCCGTGAACGCGAATCCGATACCGATTCCATTCGCCTGAGGCGAAAGCGCCGTATTCGGCCGGATCCGTCCCCTCTTCGGGCGTCGAAACCGCATCGCCATCCCGATAGGCAATCCGCAAGGTTTCCCCCGCGCCAATCTTCAGATCCGTTTCGAACTCAAATTGGTCGAAGTTCATGCTCGTCCCAATAGAGCCGCCTCGAACCACTTCAGCTCGGATTTCGCCTCGACTGCGCGATACGCCTTTACCACTGCCAACGCGTTTCCAATCTCGGGCACGATCCAGCGATTGCCAACGATCGCCATCTCTCAGGCCTTCAAGCTTCTTTCGCAGGTCAGCCTTGATCGACGCGTATTCCGGATGGTTAGCCAGGTTTTGCCATTCATATGGATCCTTATCGTGATCGTACAATTCTTCTCCGCCATCGGAAGCCAGCGAATAGCGATACCGCTCGCCACGTACCGAAAAATGCGGATACAGCGACGCTTCATAAACTCTGTGCAGCATATGATCCTTACCAGGGAGCGCAGTTATGGCGACATCAGGTCCTGTCCATTTCCCGGCCTCAGGATCCTTGATCAGAGGCAGCAGACTATGCCCCTCCAACTCATAGCCATTACCTGTCTTGTTTGGATTGGGATCGAGTCCGCATAGTTCATTGAAAGTAGGATAGATATCGATCAAGGAAACGGGCTGATGCGTCGCAGCGCCTTTCTCCCCTCCCTCAACGCCTGCAACGATGAGCGGAATGCGCGTTGAAGGATCCCACAAGCTGCCCTTGTAGAGAAAATTCTTCTCGCCCACGTGGAAGCCGTGGTCGCTGGTGAAGAAAACTACCGTATTGTCCCGTTCCGGACTCGCTTCGACGGCATCGAGGATCACACCGACTTGGTCGTCTACAAAGGAAACGCAGGCCATGTAGGCCTGCAACCACTTGCGAAAAAGGTCTTCATCGTCGTGACGAAAGAGCATCTTGTACCGACGGAACCCATACAAGGACTCATTCCCCAAAGCCGACGATACATCGTTTAGATCATCGGGATCGACTGTCGGCAATTCAATCGATTCGAGCGGAAAACGATCGAAGTACTCATCAGGAGCGTAAAGAGGCGTATGCGTGCGGATCAAGCCGGCGAACAAGGCGAAGGGCTTTTCATGGGATTGTCCTATTTTTTCCGCCGCCCAACGAGCCCCCAACTCGTCGGCGAGAGGATCGCGATCCTGGTCGCTGTTGTACTTCCATGCTTTGCCGTAAAGTCTCCAGCCTTTGTATCCAGGAACCCCATTCGCCGGGTCGGCAGGCCAATCAGGTATATCCGACAAGGGACCGAAGACATGCTCCCACTTGTAATCCATGTCCGCATCCACACCTTCGTAAAGATAGAGCTGCTGAGGGTGAGGAAGATAGCCGCGTTGCGTTTCATTCCGACCATCCCAAGGCCAAGGACCGACGTCTCCGTGATACCCATATTCGTCGAATAAGCCATTCTGGTTGCCATGATAGATCTTTCCCGTACCCCAGACCGCGTAACCTCCGGCCCGCAAATTGTCCTGCAAGGAAACGCTTTTGCTGTAGATCCCGTTGTCTCGCCAATTTTCGAACCAATAGAGACTTGTCGTTTGCGGGTAGAGACCGAAATGCATGCTCGCCCGTGAAGGGGCGCAAAGCGGATCGTTGGTATGGGCATTGGTGAATGTGACGCCTTGAGCCTTCAGTCGATCGATATTCGGGGTGGGAACGATCGGTTTGCCCTCAGGCTGATAAGGCATGTCGTTGAGATCATCGACGATTATGAAAACGACATTCGGCTTAGTTGCCGCAGTTCCCACGGCAATGACAGTCAGGCAAACAAGAAATGTCTGATATAAGGGGGAGAGAATTTTCATCGATTTGCGGATACAGTATTTTAATAGGGATCGAGTTAGTCGACACAACGCATTTCAGCTGGACGAGCCCGACTTGGCAGCTGTTTAATATTAATGCCCTCTAACGACAAAACCTAACATCATAAGCGCCCCTTGGATTTCGGCTCTATGCTGAGTAATGGAGGGTCGATGAACGACGAATGCCTCGCCGATCCAAGAACAGTCAGCGCAGACTCGCGGGTTGAGCAGTCAGCCTAGCCCTAACTTCCTCGCGCGTTAACCGTCCATCGCCATTCGTTTCTCTATCCCAGCGGTCGAAATGCTGGTTCACTAGACTGCCGGGGCGACTCGCCTCCTCACGGTTGATCGCTCCATCCCCATCCGAGTCGAAACGACTGAACATCTGAGGTACGATCTCGGGGCCATAGGCGCGAGAACCGTCCGTTTGCCCGCCTTGTCCTTGCCGACGTTGCATAGCCTGACGTTGCCGCTGTTGCTCCTGCAGTATTCGATCGTATTCGTCGCGCGACAGCGTATCGCTTTCGCTCCGCGACGCTTTTCGGAAGAATTCGGAAGCGAACAATCGGTGCGGTCTTTTCGTCTCGGCCACCGTCAAACTTCCATCGCCATTCGTATCCAGAATTTCGAACACTTTACGCATATCCCGAGCTGGCGGTTGAACTCGAGGAGGTAAAATAGGCTTGCCCGTCTTCGCAAACGATCGAGCGATCTCAATCTGCGACTTCGTAATCGGCTTCGTCTGCGTCGGCACGCGTTCCAATCCCGACGTTTGCATCAAGTTGTTTCCCTTTTCGAAAATCGTATGCGGCAATCCAAGAGCATGACCCAACTCATGGGCCAGAACCGCAGGCGTTTGAACGCCCTTAGGACCGCGCTTCGCATAGAACACTATGCCATCCTGTTGAGGAATGAAGACGCCGCCAATTCGCTTGCCGAAGTCTTCCGCCAAAATCGCATTGAATCCCCCTTTCAACAGCCTCCTTCCAGGCTTATTCGCCACCAGTCCCCTGTTCATAGGCGCTCCCGGCGTATCCATGGCTTCCGTAAACGCTTTCGAATCGGGGGCCTTCACCGAAATGATCGATTCGATTTCCCAGACGATATTCGCTTGAGCCCAAGTGCGATTAACGACTTCGAATTGGGCCTTGATTTCCGCATCGCTCAGGGAGCAATTTAGCCGGGGCTCGGTATTCGACTGCAAGCGAATGACCCTGACCGGCAAACGGATTTCGGGATAATCGCCAGGGGGACCGGCTTCCGGACCTTGAACGTCTCCAACAGCGAACGGGAGACAAAGGAGCAACGCGACGAAAACAAAGAGGCGGGGCATGAATTCGAAAGTAGACTTCGAAATATAGAAGTCACGAGAATATCGGCTCCGCCCGGCCGCTGAAACTCGAAGCCCCCTTAAAGAACGATGATCAGAGAGTTCTCTAGAACTTGAATCTCGCGGGCGGCGTTCCACGCTTCCGCCAGTTCGGCAGGCCACGAAATGCTAGCTAATTGCTTCGTGAAGGCATCCTGCACATAACCGCCGACAGGCGGCACTTTCAAGGAATTCATCAACAGGCGATCCACTTTCAATGCGTGCCCATCGCTGCTCTTCTCGAAACGGCAATAGGCTTGCACCATCAACTCGAAGCGATCGCTCGTCGGGTTAACGATGACCTTGGAATTCAATACGAAAGCGCCTTCTTTCAGCGATACATTGGGGGATCCAATGGAGAGATTCGCCGGATTGCCTTCCTCGTCTTTGGCGGCGCTTTTGAACTGGCTCAGGAAGTAATTCACTTCCGCTTCGCTGAACTTAATCGGCCCGGGAGCGCGGCGGGTCAAAGCGCTCATTCGGAGCTTCATGGTGGGCGATTCCGCCGCAGCCACAGAGCCCAAGGAGTATTGAGCTGTGTATGCGCCCAATTGATTAGCGCTCCCTTCGGCAGGCGCTCCCTTCGTCGGCATCTCCTTCAACAGGATCACCCCGCCGAGCAAAATGCCCAACACGGCTCCCGACGTTGCGGTGAACAACATCCCCTTTACCGATGGTTCCTTTGGCAGACCTCGTCTCATAAAGCTATTATTCCCTATCGGCGCCAAGCTGCGCGTTCTTGAAGAGATAGCCCATCAAGTAGAGATAAAGCGTTCCCGCGAAGAAAAACGCGAAGGGCAACATGAGCGTGAACCCTAGGTAGGCGAGAGTCGGCGCCCAATAGCTGTTGAAGGTTTTCCGCAGCAGGCCCGTTAGGGCATCGAAGTTGAAGCAGTTCTTGAAGTCTTTGTTGAGCAGATACATATAGAGAGCCGCGCTCGCCAGCGGGCCCGCGAAAAAATACACGGGAGCCATGGGGATCGCCTCCAAATACCGCTCCCAAGGAAGCAAGCCCAGCAATGCTACCATCACCCCTATCGGAATTCCGGCAAACACCAGACTGATGAAGAAAAATTTCAGTCCATCGACGAAAAGCCCTTTCCAGTCGTCCCATTCCGGCATTTGCAACGGGGCTTGTCGCTTTCCCTGCTCGAAAAGGCGATAAAGGTAGCCGAATGCGAAAAAATGGATGATTGGGATCAGGCTCAGCAAAACGCCCAACATGCATTTGGTGAACCAGTTAGGATCCGCTCTCAGTTGTTTAGATACTTGCTCAATGGTCGGCATTCGGGTTGCTTGAATCAATTTTACATCACAATCGCGCATTTCGCATGGAGTTCAAAGAGAAATTAACCGATTACGTCGCTCAAGTCGAAGCCGCTTTCAATGGGCTGCTTCCAAGCGGAAACACGCGACCGACACGCATTCATCAAGCCATGCTCTACAGCCTTTCCGCAGGGGGGAAGCGCATCCGTCCTGCCCTCGTACTGGCAGCGGCCGAACATTTCGATCCCACGCGCAACGCAACCCCGGCGGCCGTCGCAGTAGAATGCCTTCACACCTACACATTGATACACGACGATCTCCCCGCAATGGACGACTCCGACCTCAGGCGCGGGCGGCCTACTTGCCACGTCGAGTTTGACGATGCCACAGCCGTATTGGCGGGAGATGCGCTGCTTACCCACGCTTTCGAAATTCTATCCACTCAATACGCTGGCGAACCGGAAATCGCAGTGGAACTGGTTAGAATTCTGTCCCAAGCATCCGGCAGCCAGCGCCTGATAGGCGGTCAGATGGAAGATATTCTAGGCGAAACCCGTTCATTGAACGAGGACGAACTCGCATTCATTCACCTCAACAAAACGGCCGCTCTCATCGAGGCCAGCCTCGAAATGGGCGCCGTGATCGGAGGAGCCAACGCCGATCAAATCGAGTCTATACGGGAATACGGGCGATGCATCGGACTCGGCTTCCAAATCGTAGACGACATTCTCGACGCGACGAGTGACGAATCCACCCTTGGAAAGAGCGTCGGCGCCGATGCCGCCGCGAACAAGACTACTTACGTCTCCATACACGGCCTCGAAAAGTCTCGGAGCTATGCCGCCTCCCTAGCGGAAAAGGCGTACCGCATCTGCGACGAACTCGGTACCCCTTTTCTCAAGGATCTCGCTCTGCATCTGAACGAACGCGAACGCTGATCTAGCGTTAACTTCGCATGTCCCAGCCAAGGATCTCGTTTATAGTCGCCGTTCGAAACTGCTTGGAATTGACCCAGGCGACCCTCCGCTCGCTCGAAGCGACTGTCGATCTCGCTGGGCACGAACTGATCATAGTAGACGACGCTTCGGACTCCGAAACCGAGCGTTTCCTAAACAGCCTTGCCGATCGATTCGTCGTTCTTCGCAACGATCGCAATCTCGGCTTCGCTAAATCGAATAATCGAGCCGCTCAGAGGGCTACAGGCGATTATTTGCTCCTGATCAACAACGACTTGGAATTTCTCCCAGGATGGCTGGAACCGATGCTCGAAATGTCTCAGACCCTCCCAAAAGTCGGGGCCATCGGAAACATTCAGATGAACTACAGAACCGGTCTGGTAGACCATGCGGGCATATTCTTCAATCTGGAAGGCATGCCCACCCACGCCTGGAAAACGCGGGGTCGAATTCCCAAGGGAGATTGGAAGGAACGCAATGCCGCCACCGCCGCTTGCCTGCTCATCAAACGATCGGTTTTCGAGAAGATGAATGGCTTCGACGAAGGCTACGAAAACGGGATGGAGGATGTGGATCTTTGCGTCCGGCTCAGACAAGAAGGCTTCCGTATATACGTCTCGCACAAGAGCGTTATCCGCCACCATATCAGCAGCTCGCCTGGACGGCATATCCACAATGACGCCAACTCCAATCGCTTTCGAACGCTTCACTCTCGAAACATGATCGAGGCAGGACGTCGGGAGTGGCCGAGAGAGTACCTGCATCGCTACGGTCGCTATTGGTGGCGCATGGAACCGACTCTCTTTTTCAAGGCCTTGACTATGCTACTGTTCAAACGGCGTTAGTCCCTGGACGAGAATTTACTTCATATTTGCCGCGAAGCGCGTAACAGTCCCCACTCGAATCCAATTTCGAGGCCAATTTCGATGATACGTTCCGTCTTTAAGAAACGCGCCAGCAATCCAATCCAGAAACGCTGCGCCAACGACGACCACACTCGTCTGCGAAAACGCTACGAGTTGTGGTACCACGTGCTGCAAGATCAACGCGGAACGCGAGTCACTCTTGATAACAAGGAACTCGTCATGCTCGCCAGCAACGAGTACTTGGGACTCTACGATCACCCGAAGGTCATAGAAGCAGGCAAAAAGGCTCTCGAAAAATGGGGCGCAGGCACGATGGGAGCCCGATCCGCAAACGGAGGACGCCGCTTCCATGTCGAGCTGGAAGAAAAGCTCGCTCAATTTCTAGGAAAAGAGGCCTGCCACGTCGCCGCAGCCGGCTATTTGTCATGCATGTCTTCGATCACCGGATTCGCCCAGCGAGGCGACACTGTTCTGGTCGACAAGAACATGCACTCAAGCGTGTGGGACGGCATTCGGCTCTCGATGGCCGACGTGGAACGCTTCAGCCACAACAATCCGGATCACCTGCGCAAGCTTCTCGAGGAACTCGATCCTTCCACCGCCAAGCTCATCGCTATCGAGGGCGTCTATTCGATGGAAGGGCATATCGGCAAACTGCCTGAGATTCTCGATGTCGCTCAGCAATATCAGTGCTTCACCGTCATGGATGACGCCCATGGCATTGGCGTACTAGGCAAGCAAGGTCGAGGAACCGCCAACCATTTCGGACTGACCGATCGCGTCGACATCATTACCGGCAGCCTATCGAAATCGCTCGGCAGCACAGGGGGATTCGTCGCTGGCGACGAGGCTCTCATCGAGTACCTTCGCACCCGCTCCAAGCAAGTGATTTTCAGCGCTGCGCTTTCTCCCTGCCAAGCCGCCTGCGCCAAAGCAGCCATCGAGGTCATCGAAACGGAACCCGAATGGATCGATCGCCTTTGGGCCAATACCCGACGCTACAAAGCGCTTCTCGACGAGCTCGGCCTCGACACCTGGGAAAGCGAAACCCCTGCGATTCCCATCATCATTGGCGATCGCGAAAAGGCCTATTTTTTCTGGAAGAACCTCATCGATAAAGGCGTTTTCACCATTTTCGCCACCGCCCCGGGAGTGCCTCCAGGCAAGGATCTCGTTCGCACAGCGATTTCGGCCCGGCATACGGACGCCGATTTCGAAATCATAGAAAACGCCATCCGTTACGCGGCAAGCAAGATGTAGGCGCCC
>Ga0208127_1000181_pt1 | contig 32450 bp, 52 predicted proteins | sample ETNtaG_6_FD_185751 | JGI IMG/M metagenome (GOLD analysis project Ga0208127, IMG submission 185751) | Marine microbial and viral communities from oxygen minimum zone, Eastern Pacific Ocean - ETNP201306SV45 (SPAdes) (version 2) | ecosystem: Environmental > Aquatic > Marine > Oceanic ... | reverse complement strand
ACTAAACTAAACAACTTAAAAGAAAAGCTTGAAGAAAAGTTAGAAGCAATGGAATGGGCAATGGACGAAAGGTCTGAAAGATGGCACGAAAGCGAAGCAGCCCAAATACACGAGGATAAGATGAATGCTTTAGATGGCGCTATAATGTCAATACAAGATACTATTGATGAATTATCAGAGGCGTTTAACTTGCAAGATTTATTTTAAAATTTATGAGAACACAAAAAACTGATTTTTTAAAAAAAATCAAAAAACTAGAATCAAGTTTACAAATAGCAATGTTTATGGGTAAACATAAAAAAGCAAAAAAAATAGAAAATAAAATTCATTTCTATAAGGATTGCATAACACATATGATGTAATGGAAGGAGTTAGAAGAAATTTTTCAAAAGAAACAACTGATACAGTCATAAAAGAATATGATTGTAAAATTGAAGCATTACAAAATAAAATTGAAATGCTATTAGCTAAAATTCATATATTAGAAATAAACAATAGATAAAAATGGAAAAAAATATTTACAACAAACTTTATCAAGTCCAAAAAGAAATTGGTACAATTAGTAAGGATTCAAAAAATCCTTTTTATAAATCTAAATACTTTGATATTAATTCTTTAATTAAACAAGTAACACCTATATTAGATAAACACAATTTACTACTTCTTCAACCTATTAAGGATGGTCATCAATATAGTATAATAATTGATCTAGATGGTGGATCAGTAGAATCATCTTTAGAATTACCTACTGATTTAGATGCACAAAAAATAGGTTCAGCTATTACTTACTATAGAAGATATACATTACAATCATTATTAGCTTTACAAGCTGTGGATGATGATGGGAATTTAGCATCAAAGGTAAAACCTGCAAAAAAAACATTGCACTTAAATACACCTGATTTTAAAAATGCACAAAAAAAATTAATGTCTAATGAAATAAATTTAGATGACATTTTAAAGCACTATAAAGTAACTAAGGAAGTACAACAACAATTATTAACAATTAAATCATAAATTATGAGTACATTAATCACAGGATCAATTAGGGTTGATAAATTACCTAAAGAAAAATTTATCAAAGGTAAAACTGATGCAGATGGTAATACACCTGTATATTACAATTTAACTATTTCTATTCAGGATAATACTAAATTTGGTAACAATGTTTGGTTTACTGATTCACAAACTAAAGAAGAAAGGGAAGCAAAAAAAGAAAAACTTTCACTTGGAAATGGTAAAGTAGTTTGGACGGATGGAAATGTATCAGTTGCAGAAAAAGAAATTGATATTATATCAGGTACTGAATCTGCATATGTAAAGGATGATGGACTACCATTCTAAAAAAAAAATTATGAATTAAATTTTTAGGGGTATAGTAATTTTTATTATACCCTTTTTTTATATCTTTATTTAATGGAAAAACTTACACAAAAACAAACAGAACATCAATTACTAATGCAATTCATTCAAGATGAATGTTTTGTTGATGCAAAAATAAAAATAGATTATCCCCCTGTTGCACTATCAATGGGTGAAAAATTAATTACAACTAAAAGCAGGGATTTACTTCTTCCTATACCTTTGGCAACGTTTGGTAATTTATCAGTTGTTACTGCACCCCCTAAAACTAAAAAAACATTTTTTATATCACTGTTATCATCAGTATTTCTAAGTGGTTCAAATATGTTTTGTGGTGCTTTAAAAGGTCATAGAAACAAAGGTTCATTGTTTCATTTCGATACTGAACAAGGCAAATGGCATTGTCAAAAGGTATTCAAAAGACCACTTGATATGGCTGATATAGATGGTTCACAAAACATTTATCATACATTTGGATTAAGAACAGTAAATCATAAATCTAGGATTGATTTTATAGAATATTATTTAAAAGAAAATGCTAAAGAACCATCACTCGTTATAATTGATGGGATTGCTGATTTAGTTTCTGATGCTAATAATTTACAAGAATCAAATGAAATAGTACAAAAATTAATGAAATGGTCTGCATCTTATAATTGCCACATAATAAATGTAATTCATCAAAATTTTGGCAGTTCAAAACTAGGAACAGGTCATCTAGGATCATTTTTAGAAAAAAAAGCAGAAACAGTAATACAATTAGAAGCTAATACAGTTAATAAAGAATGGGTTACAGTAAGATGTGGTAGAAGCAGGGGATTTAGTTTTGAAACATTTTCATTTGAAGTCAATGATTATGGATTACCTTGTGTAGTTGATGATCTTTATGATCCTTTAAAATAATTTCGTACCTTAGTATTATGAATGATGCAGAAAATCAAATGAAACTAGTAGCAATCAAGAATGATGATTGGATTAGAATAGCTATTTCATTTGGTTTAAATAAACAAACTGCAGAAGATTTAGTTCAGGAAATGTACATTAAAATTTTCCTTAAATTAAAGGATGGAACTGATATAATGTATGATAATAATGAAATAAATTACTATTATATATTTAATACTTTAAGATGGTTGTTTCTTGATCTTAAAAGAAAGCATAAAAACATATATAAAATTTCTATTGATAATTTACAAATTGAATCATATGATGTTAATTATGATGAAACTGTAAAAAAAGTACAAGAAGCATTATCTAATATGTATTGGTATGATAGGAAAGTTTTTGAAGTCATTAATGATGGTGAATCAGTAGCAGAATTTAGCAGGAAATCATTAATTGAATATTATGAATTATATAATACACATAAAAAAGTAAAAAACAAATTAAAAAAACTATTGTGATTGTTGAACTTACATCTGATGAAATAATAAATGCTTATTATATTGGCTACAATAGAAGTAAATCTGTTAATCATTCTGATACAAAAATTAGTAAAAACCTTCATAAAAACAGACCTAATTGGTGGCGGCATTTTATTGGTGCATTAGGTGAAGTTGCATACAGTAAAGTAACAGGTGAAGATGTAGATACAGAAACACTTGGTAAAGGTGATCAAGGATATGATTTTAAAAATGGCATTGATATTAAATCTTCAGATTTAAATAGAAAGCCAAATTTAATTATTTCTAAACAAGCATTTGATTCTAAAATCTGTAAAACTTATTTATTGGCTTGGGTTAAATTACCTTATGTTGAATTATTGGGAACTATAGAAAGGGATCAGGTTTTAAATAATCTAGAAAAAATGTTTTTAAAAAAAACACCATATGGTGAAACTTATATAATTAATAATTCTAAATTAAAAAAATATGAAGTTAGGTGATATACTTGAAAAAATGATTCATTATGTGACATTTGGTCAAGGTAAAAAAATTGCATCTTGGATAGCAAAAAAATTAGGATATGAATCCTGTAATTGTGAAAGCAGAAAAAAAGCATTAAATAATATTAAAATAAAAAGATGGTAAAATTAAATGAAAAAGATTTCAAGCAATGGGATAAATTTAGAAGGTCAAAACGTGACACTCTCACAGGTGCTGAATTTAAAATGGTATCAGACCTGCACAGCAAATACTATAACCATAAATTTTATTTACCCTGTACCTGCAATCCAAACACAATAAAAAGGTGGATTAAAGATATTAATCTGCTTTTTGATAATGGAACTAAGTAAAATAAATAAATTTGAACAAGCAGTTGTTCATTTACTTAATTTTGATGGATGGCAGTTAGTATGGACAGGTGGTGATTTCACAAGATATGACGCTAAAGGTATAACACCTAAAGGTAAAAAATGTGTAATTGAAATGAAATTTAGAAATAAATATTATGATAAAAAACTATTAGAAGCAGATAAATATAATGCATTAATGGAATTAGATTCTGATATTGTTAAAATCTATTTTGTAGCTGATCCTAAAGGAAATTTTATGTATTGGCTAAACACATTAAAAATGCCTGATAAAGTATTAAAATATTGCCCTGATACTACACTTTGGACTAAAAAAAGAATACAAAAAGAAGTGTATCTGCTTGATGAAAATTTAGCAGTTAGAATTAATATAAATAAAAAATAGTTATAAATATTTTTGTTGATAACTTATTTTGATATATATTGCATTAAATTTTAAAACAATAATATGAATAATCAAAAAAGCAAAGCAGCAAAAGCAGGTAAAGCATTTAAAAAATTAGAAAAAGCAATTCTAATATTATTTCCTGTATATTTTATTAGTAGATTTTTAATAGGTGTAATTTTTAATATATAATATTATGGAACAATCTGATTCAATTTATATACACGAAACAACAAATCTTCATTGTTCTGATGGTGAATTATATATTCAGTATGGTAGTATAGAAGAACCAAAACAAGTTGTTTTTAATGTTGAAAATCTTTACAAAGATTTGGCTTTTATTGTAAACCAAGTGGTTAAAGAGAACAACAAAATGCAGAAAATGCATTTGGATTCACTAAAAGAAGAATTAAAAGAATTATGATTTTACTAGTTGATGCAGATAGTTTAATATTTGCTAGTAATTACAGGAAAAGGGAACAACCTGATGATGATCCATATTACAGTACACTAGCTGAATGTATGGATAAATTTGATGAACAGTTTATGCGTATTGTAAATGATTTAGAAGAACAGTACACCATAGACAAAGTAATTACATTTAATGGTAGTAAAGGTAATTTTAGAAAGTATGTTTCTAAAAACTATAAATTAAATAGGAAAAATATAAAATTACCCCCATTCCTAGATGAAATGCATAGCTATGTTAAAAAAGCATATAATTCTGTATATGGTTATGGGGTTGAAACTGATGATATGGTAGCTAGATATTGGACTACATTAACTGAAGATTTAGGAAGGAATGAAGTAATGATTGTTTCTATTGATAAGGACTACAAACAATTTCCTGCATTAATATACAATTACCATCACAAGCATAGAATTGTGTATGACATAACAAAACAAGAAGCATTGTTCAATTTTTATTCACAAATGATTGAAGGTGATCAAGCAGATAATGTAAACTTTTTTAAAGGTAAAGGAAGGGCATTTGCAAAAAAATACTATGCAGAATGTGAAACAGAATACCAATATAGAAAAAAATTATTCTTATTATTTAAAGAAAAATATAAATCAAAAGCTAGGGAAAAATATATTGAATGTTATTCACAGCTTAAATTAAGAACAAACTAATGAATTTAACACCTACAGAAATAGCTGATAAAATAAAAGAAATATCAGGAATTGATCTATTTAAGAACACAAGAAAAAAAGAATATATAGAACTTAGATCATTACTAAATCATTTACTTAGAAACAAGTTAAATATGCGATGGGCATATATAGCACAGTTTTTTATTGATAATGGTAAAACATATGATCATTCACTAGCAATTCATTCTTGTAATACATATAAACAATTAGCAAAGCATAATCCAAAGCTAAAGGAAATTGAAGATATGTTTACATTTAAATCTAATCTAACATATGATCAGATAGATAAATGTTACTACTTAGAAAATAAGATTAAAAATCTTAATAATAAAATATCAAAATTAAAAGGTGAATTAGATAGTCCTGCATATAACTTATTAAAAGATGTTGATGATGAAGATGTTCCTGAACTAGAAGAAAGGCTAGGAATGTGGAAAAAATCTTTAGAATGGAAAAAAAAACTTAATTAATACGTTATACATATATGATACAAAAGGTTGATATTAGTAAGGTTATTCCTAATCCTGATAATCCTAGATTTATAAAGGACTATAAATTTAAGAAACTTGTGAAATCTGTAAGAAGATTCCCACAAATGTTAAAACTTAGACCTATTGTAGTAAATAAAGAATGGGTTGTTCTTGGTGGTAATATGAGATTAAAAGCCTGTATTGATGCAGGACTAAAACAAGTTTGGATATTACAAGCAGATGAATTAACAGAAGATCAGGAAAAAGAATTTGTAATAAAAGATAATGTTGGTTTTGGTGAATGGGATTGGGATGTGCTTGGTAATGATTGGGAACAACAAGAACTAGAAGATTGGGGTTTAGATGGTTTCCCATTTGAAAAAGAAGCTGAAGAAGAAGAAAAATACACAAGAAAAATTGAAGCACCCACATACAAGCCAAACAATAAAAAACCAAAAATAAAAGATTTGTATGATGATTCTAAATATCAGGAACTAATAAACAACATTAATAAATCTAATATATCAGAAGAAGAAAAAAAGCTACTTATTACTACAGCACAAAGGCATATTGTTTTTGATTATAGTAAGATTGCAGATTACTATGCACATTCAGATAAAGATGTTCAATTACTAATGGAAGAATCTGCACTTGTTATTATTGATTTTAATAAAGCAATTGAAAATGGATATGTAAAACTAACTAATGAAATAGCTGATTCATTTACAAAAAATGGAATATTATGAATGATGATTTTGCTGTATTTATATTAACCTATGGTAGACCTGATAATGTTAAGACATATAAAACATTAGATAGGTTTGGGTATACAGGTAAAATTTATTTAATATGTTCAACTGATGATAAAAAACTAAATCAATATAAAACCAAATACAAAGATCAAGTAATAACATTTAATAAGGATGATATAGAATTTGATACTGCTGATAATTTCAATGATAAAAGGGTTGTTGTCTATGCTAGAAATGCCTGTTTTAAAATAGCTGAAGATTTAGGTATAACATATTTTTTACAAATGGATGATGATTATACAGATTTCAGTTATAGGTTTGATGATAAATTATCATATCATAAAGGCAGGGGATATATTAATAAAGTAGATGATATATTTAAATCATTATTAAAATTCTATAAATCTATTCCTGCTAAAAGCATTGCATTATCACAAAATGGGGATTGGATAGGTGGTGATCAAAGTGGATGGGCAAAAAAATTAAGTTTAAAAAGAAAGTGTATGAATAGCTTTTTCTGTAGCACAAAAAGACCTTTTAAATTTTTAGGCACAATTAATGAAGATGTTACTACATATACAAGGCTAGGCAGTATTGGTGATTTATTTTTTACAGTTCCAAATGTATCATTAAAGCAAACAGATACACAATCTAATAATGGTGGTTTAACAGATTTTTATTTAGATGAAGGTACATACATTAAATCATTCTATAGTGTTTTGTTTAGTCCATCATCAGTAATTGTATCTGTTCTAAATACTGAAAATGCTAGACTACATCACAGGGTATCTTGGAATAATACAATCCCAAAAATATTAAATGAACAATATAAAAAATGAACAAAAGTAGACATATAAAAAAGGAATCACTATTGAAGGCTTTAGAAAAAAGTTTAGGAATAGTTACAGTTGCCTGTAAAAATGCAGATATACCTAGAAGCACATATTACAAGTGGATCAATGAAGATGCAGAATTTGCTGCTGCAGTTAGAGATATTGAAAATGTTGCATTGGATTATGCTGAATCTAAACTGCATAAACAGATAGGTGATAATTCTACAGCAGCTACAATCTTCTATTTAAAGACCAAAGGTAAAAAAAGGGGATATGTTGAAAGGCAGGAAATCACAGGTGCAGATGGTATACCAACAAATTTTCAAATAGAAATCATTGACAAAACCCAAGATACAAACTAACATTGTTTACAAGCATTTAGTAAACAACAACAAAAAGATTCTAGTAGAACAGGGTGGAACTAGATCAGGAAAAACCTATAATATCATATTATGGATTATATTTCATTATTGTGCTAATAACAATGATAAAGTAATAACAATCTGCAGAAAGTCATTCCCTAGTTTAAGGGCAACAGTTCTAAGGGATTTCATTGACATCTTAAAAACCTATAATATATATAGGGAAATGTATCATAATAAATCCAATTCAGAATACAATCTTTTTGGTAATCTAGTTGAATTTATTTCATTAGATCAACCACAAAAAATAAGAGGTAGAAAAAGGGACTTACTATTTATTAACGAAGCCAATGAATTATACTTTGAAGATTGGCAGCAATTGATATTTAGAACAATGGATAAAATAGTAATTGATTTTAATCCTTCTGATGAATACCATTGGTTGTATGATAAAGTCATTACAAGGGATGATTGCAACTTTTACAAAACTACATATCTAGATAACCCTTTTTTAGAACAAAGCCTAATTGATGAAATAGAAAGGCTAAAATATACTGATGAACAATATTGGCAAATCTATGGATTAGGTGAAAGGTCTGCAAGTAGAAGCACCATATTTAAATATGAAGAAGTAAATATAATACCTGAAGATGCAGAACTAATATCCTATGGTATGGACTTTGGATATTCCAATGATCCAACAACCTTAGTTTCTGTTTACACTAAAGGCATCAACCTATATATAAAAGAACATCTGTACAGAACCCAAATGACTACAAAGGACATTCATACCTTTTTAAAAAATGAACAGCTTAGGAATAAACCTATATATGCCGATTCTGCTGAACCAAGATTAATACAAGAACTTAGGACAATGGGACATAATATATTCCCAAGTATTAAAGGCAGGGATTCAGTAAATGCAGGAATTGATTTATTAAAAAGATACAAGATTCATATACTAGCAGATTCTAATAATGCTATACAAGAATTTAGAAACTACAAATGGAAGGAAGATAAATCAGGTAGGCTAATTAATACACCTGAAGATAAACATAACCACATTATTGATCCCTGCAGATACTGCACTTATTCAATCCTGAGTAGACCAAATTTTGGTAAATATCACATTTATTAAAAAAAAGTTATAATATTTTTTGTTTATAAGTTTATTTGTTATATATTTGTATGGAACAATAAAACAAAACAAAATGGAAATCAAAATTGATAACAGTTACATTGGATGGTTAGAAGGGGATAAATTTTTATCTAGCTATACTGATGCTATGAATTTTTTATTTGAACAATTAAAAGATGAAGATAAATGGGGTTGGATGCAAAATGAATATCCAAAATCAGAATTTTCTTTATGGGTACAAGATGGGGTTGATGAATATGGTGATAATATCTATATTAAATTAGAAACATTTAAAGTATCTAAATTAAGAAAACTTGCAAAATTAAATGTAAGATTTTAATTCAAAAATCATATAAACAACAAGGGGGGTAAAACCCCCTTTTAAAACTTACAAAATGGATATAAATATAACTTTAGAAGAATATAGAAAATTATTAGCAGTTGCATATGCAGCAGAATCTGTAGTCAGATGGCATAAAGAAGATATTGAAGGAATGAAGAAATCATCTATAGTACATTTAACTAACAAAGTATCTGAATTGGAATTATTATGATTAGTAACGCAGCTTGGTCTGATCTAAAGAAACAGATAGAATATCATTTAAAAAAAGATGATAATATTACAGACATCCACATTAATTATCAGGTAAAAAAAATTAAAGGGGTTAAGAACTATTTAAAACTAGGGGTAAAAATACAATGAAAGGACAAAGTATAAATATAGAAGTAGAATATGATTTTGAAGTATTTGAAGTAGAAGCAGTTGTTTATGCAGGTGAAATGCAAACCTATGACTATTGTGGTTCTGCACCTGATGTAGATATTTGCAAGGTTTATGATGAACAAGGTTGTGAAATTCAAAGGGAACTAGATTACATTACACTTGAATATATTGAAGAACAAATATTAGAATATTACAATAATCAATAAAAACTGTTTGTTTTGTTTGTTTAAAAGGGTGGCTAGAAATAGTCACCTTTTTTTTATATCTTCGATTTATAAAATCAACTATGTAAATACGTTATATGAATATGGATATTAAAATAAACATACCAACTAAACTATCAGATATTACACTAGGGCAATATAAGCACTACTTAAAAATAGAAAAACAGAATAAAGAATCACATTTCCTGCAATCTAAAATGATTGAAATATTTTGTAATGTTTCATTAAAGGAAGTAATGAGATTAAAGTTAAAAGATACTAAAGAAATCATTGATATACTTACACATCTATTTGAAGATAAACCACAGCTTGTTAAAAGTTTCAAAGTAAATAAAGTAAAATTTGGGTTTCATCCTAGTTTAGATGAATTAACATTTGGTGAATACATTGATCTTGATACTTATATTGGTGATTGGGATAATATAGAAAAAGCAATGAATGTATTATACAGACCTGTGATAGCTAATTTAAAAGATAAATATGCAATAGCTGAATATAATACTGAATTACATAAAGACATATTGAATATGCCTATGGATGCTGTAATGTCTGCAATTTTTTTTTTGTGGAATTTAGGAATAGACTTATCGAAAATTATGATGAAATCTTTGGATCAGGAGGGAACAACCAACCAAGCCTTGACAGATTATCTGTATTCAATAGAAAATGGGGATGGTATCAATCACTTTTCACAGGACTCGCTCAGGGTGATATTAGAAGAATTGAAGATATCACTAAATTAAATTTACATAGTTGCCTATATGCATTAGCTTACATAAAAGATAAATCAGAAGTAGAAGCAGCAGCAATGAAAAATAAAATAAAATGATGGAAATAATAAAACATTTATTGGGGTTATGTGGTGAAGGTCATCCAAACCTTATTACTATTTCAGTTCTATTAGTAATAGTAACAACAACTATTAAATTAAGAAAAAAGCATTTAAATGAGTAATACAGGTATTAGGGGTTTCTATTTATTATCAGAAACTATAAAAGAAGAATTATTAAAAGACCAAAACATTAATACTGTAACAACAGGTGATATTACAAATGTAAACCTAAACAAGCAGGATATATTTCCATTAGGACATATTATAATAAATACAGTTACAGATGAAGAAAATGTTTTAAGATTTAGTATTACAGTATTAGCTGCTGATATGGTAGATCAATCAAAAGATGCAACAGTTGATATATTTAAAGGGAATACCAATGAACAGGACATTCTAAATACACAACTTGCAGTAATTAATAGGCTAATACAAAGATTAAGAAAGGGACAGCTATACACAGATATGTATCAACTTGATGGTACACCTGTTTGTGAACCTTTTTATGATAGGTTTGAAAATCAATTAGCAGGATGGACTGCTACAATGGATATTTTAATTTACAATGATATATACATTTGCTAATGGATTCTAAAGAAGATTATACAAATTTAGGAATTGCTATAAATAACTATGGTAAATATGTAATTCAACAATCTAAATCCAACCTAACTAAAAATAAAAAAGGTGGTGGTGATTTGTATAATTCATTAAAATATAAAGCTATAAAGACCAAGAAAGTTGGCAATCCTTATACACTTGAATTTTTTATGGAAAATTATGGTGCATTTGTAGATAAGGGTGTTAAAGGTGTTAATAGCACATACCCTGAAACTAGAGCAGCACAATCAAAATTTCAATATGGTACAGGTACAGGTCCGAAGGGTGGATTGACAAAAGGTATTGACAATTGGCTAAAGAAAAAGAATTTCAGATGGCGTGATGAATTAGGTAGGTTTATGACCTTTAAATCTATGAGATATTTAATAGTCCAAAAAATATACTTTCAAGGCATTAAGGCTATTATGTTTTTTTCTAGACCTTTAGAATTAGGTGAAAAAAAATACAGTAAAGAAATAGTTGATGGATTTGTAAAAGACATTGACCTAAAAATAACATTTTCAAAAGAATCAGAATAATGGCAAATATATCTTTAAGAAGTCCACAATATAAAAACCTAGTTGCACCATCAACTGCTAATTCAGTTAGATGTCAATTACTAACAGGTGGTAATGTGGTTTATACTTTAATAAAAAACAATCCTGCAACAAATGAAAATGTACAATTTGAAGTTGCTGAATTAATGAGGGATTACATAAATGTAACTTATGCTACTAACTATGCACCCCCAACTGTACAGTTTACTACACAAATTAGAGCATATACAGGATTAAATGGAACAGGTAGTTCAGTTGCATCAGTTAATTTTTCTGATCTTGGTTTTGAATCATATGGTAAATTTGAAGAAGGTTCTAATCCAATAATATTACCAACAACAACTAAACAGTATATGATTGCACCTGTACCTAATGGTGTAGATTCATCTTTAACAAATCCAAGATTCAAAATATTTTTACCATATGGTGTAGCTACTACAGTATATTATCAACAAGCAACAACATCTACTATAGTACAACAGGCTGTATCACCAACAGATACTGTTGTTGGTAATGTAGGTAGTAATGCTGTAGTATTAGTAATTGATAGAATTGATTGTACAAAATATGGTAATGGTGTTAAAATTATATTTATTAATAAATATGGTGTACAGCAAGATTTATGGTTCTTTTTAAAACAAACTAAATCATTAAATAGAACTAATGAAAAATTTAAATCAAATACTATTGAATATGGTACAAATGCACCTGCTACATATAACATAACTAATGCACCTAATAAAATTTTTAATACACAAGGTAAACAATTACACACATTAAGTTCAGGTTTTTATCCTGAATATGCTAATGAATTTTTTGAACAGCTTTTACTTTCAGAATATGTATGGATGGAAAAACCATCAACAACAGGTGGTGCTAATTATCAAGTTCCTGTAACTGTAAAAACATCAAACATTGATTTTAAAACATCAGTAAATGACAGGCTAATACAATATACAATGCAATTTGAAGAAGCATTTGATTACATTAATAATATAAGATAATGCAAAAGGTTCAGCTATATATTATAGATAATAACATTGAAAAAAGGGTTGATTTATTTAAAGATGAAAAAGTATCTTTAACACAAACAATTCAAAATGTAAAAGATATTGCTAAAATATTTACAGCATTTTCTAAAACATTTGCTGTACCTGCATCAAAAGCAAACAATATATTATTTTCACATTATTATAATTTCAATATTACAGGTGGTTATGATGCAAGGGTAAAAAAACAAGCTAGGCTTTATTTAAACAATATTCCATTTAAAGAAGGTACTATTAAATTAACAAGTGTAAAATTAAAGAATAATGTAGCACATACATATAATATAACATTTTTTGGTAATACAGTTAATTTAGTTGATCTATTAGGTGATTTACAATTAGATGCATTAACTGATTTAAATAAATATAATGTAACATATGATAAAGATACTGTTTATGATTATATCAGAAATTTTGATACACCTGCATTAAATACCCCTGATAATTTATGTGTTCCTTTAATTAGTCATACAGATAGAATGTTTTACAATTCTGCTGTTTCTAATCAATATGGTAATGTTTATGTTGGTTCGCCAAGTTCAGGCAATGGTATTAAATGGACTAATTTTAAATATGCAATTAGATTATCTGCTTTTATTGATGCTATACAAGCACAAACATTTCAAGGGCAAAGTATTACTTTTTCTGATGATTTTTTTAATGATACATCTAATTTGCAATTCCATAATTTATTTATGTGGTTGCATAGAAAAAAAGGTGGTTTAGATGCTGATAACCAAATACAAGCATCAACATCAACATTAGATGATTTAGCTTTTGTTTCACAATCAGGTACATTTAACATTCATCCCGGATTTGTATTTGCCAATAATGGCACATTAAGATTGCAGAATTCAGGTAATAATCCACAAATACCATTACTAAAATTAGATTTAGCACCAACTAATTCAGCTACTTATACAGTTAGAATTATAAGTAGTATACAAGGTGAAATATTTAACTTTACAGGATCAGGTACACAATCATTTACAATACCAAATGCACTTCAATATAACTATTCAACATTAACAGTTGTATTTGATACTAATGCTATTCTAACATTTGCAGCTAATACTATTACTTGGACTGTAGAAATGACTACAGAAGTAACTACACAAGCAGGTGTTATAACAGTAGGTGGTACTGCTATATTTAAAAATGCAAACACTTATGCGACTACATTAGATGTTGATTTTGCTATTAACCAACAAGTTCCTGAAATGAAAATAATTGATTTTTTAACAGGTTTATTTAAGATGTTTAATCTTACTGCTTATGTTGATAATCAAGGAACTATTGTAGTACAAAAATTGGATGATTACTATGCTTTAGGACAGGCTAATCCTACTAAAGTTTTTGATAAATATGTAGATACAACAAAATCAGAAGTAGCTTTAGCATTACCATTTAAAGATATAAAATATGCATATGAAGGATTAGATACATTTTTAGCTAAACAATTTAATCAATTAAATAATGCACAATGGGGTTCTTTAGATTATAGTTTAGATAATGCAATATTTGATGCACTTACTGAAAGTTATGCAATTACAATACCATTTGAACATATGATGTTTGAAAGGCTTTATAATGCAACAGGTAGTAGTTCAACTACTATACAATGGGGGTGGTTTGTTGATGATAATCAAGAATCTTATTTAGGTAAACCATTATTATTTTATCCTATAAGAATTACAAGTGGAACAAATATACAACTATTAGAAACTGATGGTGGTAATTTTAATACTACAAATCAATACATTGTTCCATCTAATTCACAAACATTATTAGCACCAACAGCATCAGGTGGTTCAGCTAATAATATACATTTCCAAGCTGAATTAAATGAATGGTGGGCAAATGAAGCAGGTAGTACAGCTAGTGAATATACAGGAACATTGTTCAATAATTTCTATACAACATATATTACTGATGTATTTAATAGTCAAAGAAGATTAACAAAATTGGATATTAAAATTCCTTTAAGTGAGTTTTTTAATTTGGAATTATATGACATTATAAGCATTAATCAAAACACATATAAAATAAATTCTATTACAACAGATTTGCAAACAGGTAAATCAAAAGTTGAACTTTTAAATTCAGTAGTATGATAAAGAACATAATTGATTTACTTCAGATTGTTGAAGAAGATACAGAAAATATTAAAATAGCAAAAGGTAAATATGCATTGCCTAAGACATTAAAAGAAGGTTTAAAACAAATAAAAAACAACATTAAATGGCAACAGTAACAAAAACCTATTCTTTAAAAGTAGAAACACAAGATAAAGAAGTAGATGAACTAAATAAGAAGTTACAAAAAACTGAAGATGACATTGGTAGTATTGAAGCTGCAGGTGATAAAATGACAGGTGGTCTAATATCAGGGTTTAAAGGTGCTGTTAAAGGTGTCAAGTCTATGGTAATAGGTTTAAAAACAATGAGGGGTGCAATCATAGCTACAGGTATTGGTGCATTAGTTGTTTTAGTTGGTTCACTTACTGCTGCATTTACAAGTTCTGAAGAAGGGCAAAATAAACTTGCAAAAGCAATGGGTATGTTAGGTGCAGTTGTTTCTGTATTTACAGATAAACTAGCTGCACTAGGGCGTGGTCTTATAAACCTATTTACTGAACCTGTTGAAACAATTAAAAACTTAGGTACAAGTATTAAAGAATTTGTAATGGATAAAGTAAATCAAGCGATAGAAAGTTTTGGTTTATTAGGTTCTGCATTAAAAAAATTGTTTTCAGGTGATTTTAAAGGTGCATTAAAAGATGCAGGGAATGGTATAATGGGATTAAATAAAGCCTTAAATCCTGCTGTAATGCTAACAGATGCATTAGTCAAAGGTACAAAAGAACTTGTAAAAGAAATGAATGAAGAAGCTAAAGCAGCAGGTAGAATAGCAGATCAAAGGGCATTAGCTGATAAGGTAGAAAGGCAATTAATAATAGATAGAGCAAAAGCAAATAGAGATAGGGCAGATTTATTAAATAAAGCAGTTGATAAAGAAAATTTTACTTTACAAGAAAGGATTAAATTTTTAGAAGAAGCAGGAAAAAAAGAAGATGAAATTACACAAAAAGAAATTGATGCAGCTAATTTAAGGCTACAAGCTAAGATAGCAGAAAATGCATTAGGTGATTCTACAAAAGAAGATTTAGATGAAGAAGCTAATCTAAGGGCAAAACTTATAAACTTAGAACAGGCTAAATTAGCAAAGGCAAAAGAAGTTACTAGCCAAATTATAGGTCTTAAAAATGAAGAAGCTGCAGCACAAAAGGCTATTGATGACAAAGCAGCAGCAGATAAATTAGAAAGGGAAAAAGCAGAAGAAGAACGACAGGCTGCAATAGATGCAAAGCAAAAGGAACTTGAACAAATCAAAAAAGATGAAGAAGCTATTACATATGAACAAAAAGTATTATTAGCACAAGAAAGGGCATTAGCAGAATTAGATGCATTAAATGCAACTGAAGAACAAAAAGCAGCCACTATATTATATTGGAATGGTAAAGTATTAGATGCACAGAAAAAAGATGCTAAAGAAAGGGAAAAACTAGAAAAAATAGAAAAAGATGCCAAGTTAAATATGGCTAAAGCTACATTTACAGGAATTGCTAATTTATTAGGTGAAAATTCTAAAGCAGGTAAGGCTGCAGCAGCAGCAGCATCTTTGATAAACACATTTCAGGGTATTACAGCAGAACTTGCAACAAAAACTGTTACACCTTTTGAATTTGGTATTAAACTTGCAAATATTGCTACTACAGCAGCTATAGGTTTTAAGTCAGTAAAAGATATTTTAGCTACAAATCCTGATAATGCTAGTGGTGGTGGTGCTGCTGCTAGTCCTGTGTCAAGTGGTGGTTCAGCACCCCCTGCACCCCCTGCACCCCCTGCATTTAATATAGTAGGTACAAGTGGAACAGATCAATTAGCTGATGTAATTTCTGCACAAAATCAACAACCTGTACAAGCATTTGTTGTATCTAATGATGTATCAACAGCACAAGAATTAGATAGAAACATTATTGAAGGTGCATCTATAGGATAAATACAAAATTATAAATTAAATACGTTATATAGTTATGAAAATAATAGAATTAGTATTAGGTGATAATGAAGAAGTAGAAGAAAGTGGTATTGATGCCATTTCTATCGTTGAATCACCTGCTATAGAATCTGATTTTATAGCACTTAAAAACCAAGAAGTTAAGTTTGCTGAAATTAGTAAAGAAAAAAAGATACTATTAGGTGCTTTACTTATTCCAAACAAACCTATTTACAGAAATGATGATGGTGATGAATACTACATTTATTTTTCTCGTGATACAGTTGCGAAAGCAAGTCAAAAATACTTGACTATGGGTAAACAAAGTAATTCAACACTTGAACATTCAGAAGCATTAGAAGGTTTAACATTGGTTGAAAGTTGGTTAGTAGAAGATAAAGTACACGACAAGTCAGTAAAATATGGAATTGATGTTCCATTAGGAACTTGGATGGGTGCTGTAAAAGTTAATAATGATGAAATTTGGAATGAATATGTTAAAACAAATAAAGTTAGGGGTTTTTCTATTGAAGGCTTTTTTGCAGACAAAATGGAACGCCCTAAAGAGCAAATTGAAGAAAATTTATCAGAAGATGAAAAACTTATTCAAAAGATCAAGCAAATCTTAACACAATAAAATGCAATCAAATCACAATGATAAAAATTACATTCCTAGTAGAAGCAGTCCACAGGGCAGTTCTAGGGGATGCCTTTGTAAAGATAGACCTGTTTATTCAAGGGAATGTTGTACAGGTGATATAATGGCACAAGGGATAGGTAATATTACTAGAATTACCTAAATAATGCAAAATTTAAATTAATAATCGTTATATAAATAGTATGAAAAACACAGAAATTGTAAACCAAATAAAAACCCTTCTAAATATCCAAGTGAATCTTGAAGATATGAAGTTAGAAAACGGAACTGTTGTTTCAGCAGAATCTTTTGAAAAAGGTAAAGAAATTTTTATTGTAACTGATGATGAAAGGGTTGCAATGCCTGTAGGCGAATATCTACTTGAAGATGGTAGATTAGTAGTTGTACAAGAAGAAGGAATTATTGCTGATGTTAGAGAAGTATCTGATGAAGTTCCTGCAAAAGAAACTGCAGAAGGTGAAGAAATCACATCTGATTTAGCTGAAGAAGAAAAAGAAAAAGACAGCTATGAAGAAGAAGAAAAAGAAGAAGAAAAAATGGCAGATGTAGCTGATTGGGAAGGAATGGAAAAAAGAATCCAAAATCTTGAAGATGCTATTGCTGATTTAAAAGCAGATAAAGTAGAAGCATCTGTAAAGCCTAAATCAAGAACTGTAAAAGAAGAATTTTCTGAAGCAGCAGCAAAGCCAATTAAACATAATCCTGAAAGCAAATCTGCACCTACTAGAGTTTATGCAGAAAGTAAGGTAAAAACTACTTTAGATAGAGTATTAACAAAATTAAGTAAAAATTAAATTAAAATAATATGCCAACGTATAACTATTTATCAAATGACATTAGCTACAATCAAGTAGCACAAAAAACAGTTACAGCAACAGGTGATATTCCTGAACAAGATGCATCACAAGATATTAATTGTGCAACTGATGGTTTAACATTAGGACTTCCTTTAATTACTTCAGGTAATTTAGGAATGACTGTTACATTCAGAAATACAGGTGCTGATGCAAACAATACTGTTGTAGTTTCACCAAAAGCTACAAATAGAATTGTAGGAAGCATTGTAAAAGCATCTTCTGTATTTACAGCAAGTGGTGTTTTAGACAAAGATTGCATCAACACAAAAGCAACATCTAAAAAAGGTGATTATGTAACTTTAAGAGCAGTAACACTAACTGATTGGTACATCATAGGTGGTGTAGGAATTTGGGCATCTGAATCATAATATTAATTTATAAAAAAACAAGAAATGAGTAATTTAAGAAAAACTAATCTAGGTACTGCAGTTGCAATTACTACTACGTATGCAGGTGAATTCGCAGGTGAATATATTGCTGCGGCTTTACTTTCTGCATCAACTATTGATGATGGTGGTTTAACTGTTAAACCTAATATTGCATACAAAGAAGTAATCAAAAAACTAGCTACAGGTTCTTTAGTAAGTCCTGCAGGATGTGATTTTGATCCTAATTCATCAGTTACTTTAACTGAAAGAATTATACAGCCTACTGAACTACAAGTAAATTTGCAGTTATGTAAAAAGGATTTCGTGAACGATTGGGAAGCGCAGTCTATGGGTTATGGAATGGCACAAACTTTACCCCCAAAATTTAGCGACTTTATGATTGCTCACGTTGCAGCAGAAGTAGCACAATCAACAGAATTTAACATTTGGCAGGGTGATACAACAGCAGCAGTTCATAATTCATATGATGGATTTGAAAAACTAATTGCAGCAGCAGCAGCAGCAGGTGATATCCCTGCAAGTCAGCAAATAGCAACAATTGGTGGTGGATTAAATGCAGGTAATATTATCGCTGAACTTTCAAAAGTTGTTGATGCTATACCTTCAGCACTTTATGGCAAAGAAGATTTGTTTATTTACATTCCTTCAAGTGCAGCTAAATTTTATGTTCAAGCATTAGGAGGATTTGCAGCAAATGGTTTAGGTGCTAATGGTACAAATGCACAAGGAACACAATGGTGGAACAATGGTTCACTTACTGTGAATGGTGTAAAAATCTTTGTATGTCCGGGAATGTCTAATGACAAAATGTATGCTGCACAAAGAAGTAACCTATATTTCGGTACAGGATTGCTAAACAATATGCAAGAAGTTCGTGTTCTAGATATGCAAGATTTAGATGGATCAAACAATGTACGTATGGTGATGCGATTCACAGCAGGGGTACAGTTTGGTGTAGCATCAGACATAGTAGAATACGCTTAATTAATAATCATCTAAAGGGGATTGACATTGTTTAATCCCCAATAGAATAAAACATATAATCGATGGCTTGTACATTAACTACAGGACGTAAAGTCCCTTGTAAATCAGCATTTGGTGGAATCAAAAGTGTATATTTTGCAGATTTTGCATCATCAGCTACAACAGGAATTACTGCTGTAACAATTGATAATACAACAAAAGAAGCAACTATTACAAATGGTTCACCTGCACCGACTTGGTTTGAATATGATGTAAAAGGTAATTCTAGTTTAGAAACTACAGTAACAAGTAGTCGTGAAAATGGAACAACTTTTTATACACAAACTTTAAATCTTACATTAACTTATTTAGATGCTAAAACACAAGCAGAATTGCAAACTTTAGCACTAGGTAGACCATATATCATTGTACAAGATTACTATGGAAATCATTTTCTATGTGGTTTTGAAAATGGAATGGAATGTACAGGTGGAACAGTAGTAACAGGAGCCGCTGCAGGCGATTTGAGCGGCTTTACTTTAGTGTTTGAAGGTATGGAAGAAACTGCACCATATTTCTTGGCACCTGCATCAGTTCCTACACCAAGCACTACACAGGTAGATCCAACTGCTTAATACAATTAACCAAAATAAAAATCAAGCATCCTATATGGGTGCTTTTTTTTTGCATAAATCTTTTACAAATTTAAATTAATTCTACGTTATATAAGTAATGATTGTATTAACCACTTCAGCACAAGAACAACAGTTATCTGTAATCCCTAGAGATTATACAGATGAATTTACTTTTGATATTAGGGATGATTCAACTAATGTTACAGTTAAATACAATGTAACTAATGCAGCTACAGTAGGCAACTATTTAAACTTTGGTATTGTTTTTTCGCCTATCTTAGTGGAAAATCATTTTTATGATTTATCAATGTATATTGATTACAATTATTGGAATACTAATAATAGTTTTTGGAATTTATATGATATACTTTGGGAATTAGATTCTAATTATAAAGAAGAAGTTTACAAAGATAGAATATTCTGTACTGATCAGGATATTGACCAATTAAACGACAATGATTATTACCAATTAAATAAAGGTCAATATATCACATATAATGGTAATGATAACACATATTTAGTAATATGAGAAAAAGAGATAATAAAGGCAGGTTTGTTACAAACAAAAAAGCAGGTCAATATGGATTTGTCAATTTAGCAGCCTATACAAGTCCTGAAATTAAAGAAGTAAAGGGTAAAAAATGGATTGAATACGGTGAAGATAATAATTACTTTCAATATTTAATTGATAGATATAATACTTCACCTACTAATAATGCAGCTATAAATGGTGTTTCACAAGCCATATATGGAAAAGGATTAAATGCTTTAGATTCTAGTACAAAACCTAATGAATATGCACAAATGGTTTCTTTATTTAAAAAAGAAATGGTTAGAAAGTTGTGTTATGATTTAAAATTAATGGGACAATGTGCTGTTCAAGTAATTTATTCAAAAGATAGAAAAAAGATAGCACAATTAGAACATTTTCCTGTTGAAACATTAAGAGCAGAAAAAATGAATGATGAAGGCATTGTTCCTGCTTATTATTATTGGAAAGATTGGGCAACTATTAGAATGGGTGATGAACCCCTTAGAATACCTGCTTTTGGTACTTCTAAAGAAGCTATAGAAATATATTATATAAGACCATACAAGCCTTCATTTTACTATTATAGTCCTGTTGATTATCAGGGATGTTTACAATACGCTGAACTCGAATCTGAAATTAGCAATTATCACATAAATAACATTAAATCAGGTCTTAGTCCTACAATGATGATTTCCTTTAATAACGGAATTCCAAATCAACAAGAAAGACAATTGCTAGAAAGTAAGATTGCACAGAAATTTACAGGAAGTTCTAACGCAGGGAAATTTATACTTGCATTTAACGATTCAAAAGAACAAGAAGCAACATTAACACCTGTACAATTAAGTGATGCACATAATCAATATCAGTTTTTATCTGACGAAAGCAGCAATAAAATACTTGTTGGTCATAGAATTGTAAGTCCATTTTTATTAGGAATAAGAACAGCAACAGGTTTTTCAAGTAATGCTGATGAAATTAAAAATGCATCCATACTTATGGATAATTCAGTTATTCGACCATTCCAAGAATTGTTGATTGATTGTTTTGACCATTTACTATCATACAATGATATTGCTTTAAAGCTGTATTTTACAACATTACAACCATTAGAATTTACTGATGTAGATACTTCAATACAAAGCAAAGAAGAAATTGAAGAAGAAACAGGAATTGAAATGTCTAAGGTTCAATTAGATAAAGTAATTGATGGTAAACAAGCCTATGATACTAAAGAAGAAGCTATTGCAATAGCAGAAGCAAATGGTTGTGGTGGTTATCACGAACACGAAGTAGAAGGTGTAACATATTATATGCCTTGTGAAGATCACGATACTGCACTAAAAAAGCCTTGTTGGGATGGCTATGAACAATATGGAACTAAAATAAAAGATGGTAAAGAAGTTCCCAATTGTGTAAAAATGGCTACTACATTATCAAAAGAAGAAGAATATAATGTAATTGGTTCATTGCAAGAAAGTGCAAAAGCTATGGGTGATGAATGGGTTGTAGTAGATGAAGTAGATGCAGATCATCCTTATAGTAATGAAGATTGGGCAAACTATTTAATTAAAGAAAAACCAAAAAGCATATTATCTAGAATCAGAAAGGCAGTTAGTTTAGTAGGTGCAACTGATTATAATGTTGGTAGTGTAAATAATGGTAGTGAACCAAGTAGATTGGATTCAAAAAATGGTTTATACAAGATTAGGTATAAATATGCTAGGGGGATGTCAGGTGATCCATCTAAATCTAGGGGATTCTGTAAAAAAATGATGCAACTTACACAATTGGGTGTTGTATGGAGAATTGAAGATATAGATAATGCAAGTTATGCTGCAGATGTTAATGTACAATTTAGACATAAACCTAGTTTACGTTATGATATTTTTACTTTAAAAGGCGGTATATATTGCCAACATAAATGGGTTAAAGTTTTATATAGATTAGCTAGTAATACAGAAGTATCTGATAATTTAGGTAATTACAATAAAACTAGAACAATCCCAAAAAGCTATATAAAAAATCCTGTAGGAAGCAAAAAGGCTGCTATACCAACAGATAAACAATCAGGAAGGGGAAAATATCCAAGTTAAAAAATAAGATATGCCAACAACATTATTTATAAATAGAACAGATTTAGTTAGAAATTCCATACTCGATGGAAATATTAATACAGATAAATTTTTACAGTTTATAAAAATCGCCCAAGTTATTGATATTCAGCAACTTATGGGTACAAAATTATATGATGGATTAACTGCTGCAATACCTAACATTGATCAACCTGCTAATGCAAGGTGGAAAACATTGTTAGATGATTATATTGTAGATATGTTAATTTGGTATGCTCAGGTTAATTATCTTCCTTTCGCTGCATATCAGGTTAAAAATGGCGGTGTATTTAAACATAGATCAGAAAATAGTGAAACAGTTAGTAAAGGTGAAATAGATTTCTTAGTTGAAAAAGCAAGAACTAATGCTGAATGGTATTCAAGAAGATTTATTGACTTTATGACATTTAATCAAACTACATATCCTGAATATAATTCAAATGTAAATGACGATATATATCCAAGTTATGATTCAACATTTAATGGTTGGGTATTATGAAATTAAATCAGAAGTTAAAATATAAACTTGAAGAAAGGAAAAGCAAAAAAGAACAAAAGCTAAAAAGCTATTTGAAAAAAGCATTAAAAATAAAAACAATATAAAATGGCAACATTATTTAATACTAAAATATCAGCTACATATGAAGGTTTAATTAAAACCATTGATAATGCAGCTATTGGTACAGCATTAAAAGAATTAACAGATGGTAAAGGACAGCAAACAGGCTTGTTTTTAAACACAGCAGGGGATTTTAAAGTATCTGCTATATTGGAATGGGGTTCATTAAAAGATACAGGGACTAATATAACAGTTACAAAGTTTGTTAATCAAGCTGATGGTATAGATAATAATAATAATGATACTACATTACCTACAAGTGCTGCAGTTAAAGACTATGTTGATACTAAATTTGCAGTTACTGATACTTTAAGTGAAGTATTAAGTTTTGGTAATACTACAAGTGGTACTGATATATCTGTTACAGCAGGTGATGATATAAAATTCCATAATCTTAGTAAAGCTATTTTTGGTGTAAATTCTGAATTACAAATACTATATTCAGGTTCTGCATCATATATACAAAATTTTTCATCTAATTTATTTATAGAATCTGCATCAACAATTATTAAAAATCTAGGTGGAAATGAAACATTAGCTCAATTTACAACTAATGGTTCTGTTGATTTATATTATGACAATTCAAAAAAGTTTGAAACTACTACTGCAGGTGTTACTATAACAGGTTCTGCTACTATTTCAACAATTGCTAATTCTGTACAAAACAATAATAAATATTTAGTATCTGAATCAGGTGTAATAAAATACAGAACAAATGCAGAAGTTTTAGCTGATATTGGTGCAGGAACAGGTACAATGTCAAGTTTTAAAATTAGTGATAATGGTTCAGGAACAAGTCCTGAAACTATTGCACAAGGTGATACAGTAAATATTGCATCATCAACAGGTATATCTACAACAAGAACATCTAAAACAATAACAGTTGAAAATACTGATAGGGGTTCACAACAAAATGTATTCAAAAACTTTTTAGTACCGGGTCAAACCACATTAACTGCATCTAATAATAATGATAGTATTACATTTGCAAATGGTGGTAATGTTACATTAACAACACAAGCAGGTAATATAATAGGAATTGCTGTTCCAAACAATACTAATTACTTTGTCACAGGTGGTTCTTTTAATACAGGTAATGGTGAATTAACATTAACAGGTAATAATGCAGCAGTTGGTGCTGTAGTGGACTTAGATGGTCGTTATGCACTTGATACTGCACTTGCAGGATATTTACCTTTAACAGCAGGAAGTACAAAACCATTAACAGGTTCATTATATTTAAATGATTATGTTGTTCACAATGGTGATGCTAATACCTATTTTGGTTTTTCAGCTAATGATAAAATTATATTACACGCAGGTGGTAATGAACAAGTATTAGCAGATTCGCAAAATGTATACTTAAGGTCACAAGGTGTAACAAAATTATCTACACAATCAAATGGTATAAAAATAAGTGGTGGTATTTTAGATGTAAATGATCAATTAGGAACAGCAGGGCAATTACTTTCAAGTACAGGTACTGCATTAGATTGGGTTGATGCACCAACAGGTGCTACAGTAGGTGGTTCTGATACACAAATACAATACAATAATGGTGGTGCTTTTGGTGGTGTTTCAGGATTTACATTTGATGATGTAAATAATAGATTATATTTAGATACAACAAGGGTTGTGATAGGTGGTTCATCAAGTTTTCAAAATGGACTTACTGTAAATGATCCTGCTGAATTTAGAAATACAGTTGAATTTGCTGATGGTACTGCATCAGCACCAAGTATTACTTTTTGGAATGTAGGTGATAATAATACAGGTATTTTTAGGGTTACTACTGATACTATAGGTTTTTCTACTGCAGGTACAGAAAGATTTAGAATTAATGCAAGTGGTGCTTTTGGTTTGTCAGGTGCTAATTATGGTACAGCAGGACAGGTTTTAACATCAAATGGTAGTTCTTCTGCACCGACTTGGCAATCAGCAGCAGGTGGTTCAATTGGTGGTTCAGGAACAGCTAATACAGTACCTATTTTTACAGCAGGTACTACATTAGGTGATTCAAGAATAACACAACCTAATTCCTATCAAACAGTAATGTCTGCATCAGGTGGTATGACATTAGATGTAAAAGCTAATGATAGCAATGAACCTGCAATAAGATTATTAAATTCTAGTAATCAAGGTTGGTATATGCGTTTAGATTCAGGGCCGACTTTTGCAATTAAAAATGTTGGTGGTAATTTAACTGCTTTTAGTATTGATGGTAGTAATATTAAATTAAGAAGTTCAAGCAATGCTGATGGGGTTGTTTACAACAGGTCTACAAATGCAGTTCAAACAACAGGCAGTTTAGGGGTTAAAATGGCTGCATCATATCCATTATCTGTGGATGGTATTATAGCAGCATATGGTAATATTCCTGCAGTTAGATTAGTAGCAAATTTAGGTAGTCCTGCTATTTATGATATGCGTAATGATAGTGGTGTATTTGAAGTTAGGGATGTAAATAATGGTAAAGAATTATATAATGCTCTCAGTACATCTTCAGGTTACCATAAATTTTTCATTGATGGTACTGAAAAAATGGAACTTAATAGTTCAGGTAATTTGGCTGTTGATGGTACAATTACAGGAACATCATATACATCACCAACAAATACAACATTAAAATTAGACAGCTTTGGTAATACAGTAGCTGAAATAATGGGTAATGCTGCAAATAATAAAGCAGGTGCAATAAGATTTAATTGTGATCAAAATAGCCACGGAATTACAATAAAAAGTCCACAACATAGTGCAGGTGCAACATATACATTAACATTACCTAATGCTGATGGTACATCAGGTCAAGTTCTTAGTACAAATGGTAGTGGGCAATTATCATTTATCACAGCAGGTGGTGGTGGTGCTACTTCATTAAATGGTTTATCTGATGTTACAATAGATACAACAAATGATTCTGCGTATTTTATTAGCATACCATCAGGATTATCCAATGCATCTAATAATTTAATTATTGGTGAAGGTGCAGGTAGTTCAATAGTCAGTTCAGGTGGAAATACTGTTATTGGTCAAAATGCTATGAAAACAGCATCAGATAATTCTAGACAAAATAATGTAATAATTGGCTATCAAGCTGTTGAATTAGCTACACAACAAGTTTTTGAAACTGTTATTATTGGTAAACAAGCAGGTTACAATATGGGTAACTGTGGTGAAACTACATTGATTGGTTATCAAGCAGGTATGGAAGATAATCAATATGGTGTAACTGCTGTTGGTCATATGGCTAGTAGAAGTGGTAATGGTTATAATTCAGAACATTTTGGAAATGGTGCAGGTGAACATTCTAATGGTGCATATTGTATTAGTATTGGAACTTCAGCAGGTAGAAATTTAGATGGTAATTATTCTATTGGTATAGGAAACAGAGCAGCAAGTAACAATGATGCAGAAGGGCATATATCAATAGGTCGTGATGCAGGTTATAGTAATACATCAGGTATTTATAATACTAATATTGGTTACTATGCAGGTTCTAATAGTAATACAACAAGTTCAAGAACTAATGTTGGATATGAAGCAGGTAGATATAATACTGCAGATTCTAATACATATATTGGTTCACAATCAGGAACAGGTGTTTCAGGTTCTTCATCAGGTAGTAATAATGTTGGATTAGGAAGAAAAGCAATGTATAGCCACACCACAGGTTCAAGTAATGTTGGTGTAGGTAGTAGTTCATTAGAGCAAATAACAACAGGTAGTTTTAATACTGCTATTGGATTTCAATCAGGATATAATGCAACAACAGGTAGTAATAATACAAGTATTGGATATGGTGCATCACCAAGTAGTTTAAATGCATCAAACCAAATTACAATAGGTAATTCAAGTGTTAATTTACTTAGAATACCGGGTCTTGGTTCTACAGATGGGCACGTACTTACATATAGTTCATCATCAGGTGGTATTGTTTTAGCTGCTGCAGGTGGTGGTGGTGGTGCATCAGACTTAAATGGTCTTTCAGATTGTTTAGTTGATACAACAAACAACAATTCTTTCTTAATAAATGTACCAAGTGGATTAACTAGTGGTGCATTAAGTAATTTAGCTATTGGTCAAGGCGCTGCAAACTCTTTTACTTCAGGTGATTACAATGTTATATTGGGCTTTGATGCTATGAAAAATGCAACTTACCCTGAAAATTGTGTTGCTGTTGGATATAAGGCAGCAGAATCAGCAACGACCCGTTGGGGATATGTGGCTATTGGAAGTCAAGCTGCTCAAAATAATACAAATAATATAACATACGGAACTTTTGTTGGTTGGCAAGCGGGGATGGGTAGCAGTAATAATGCAGGTTCTACTGTTATCGGAATGCAAGCGGGATTAGTTTCAGCAGGTCCGAATTCTGTTGCTATTGGTAGAAATGCAGGTAGAAATAATACTGCTGATGGAACAATATCAGTAGGATATCAAGCAGGATATTTAAATACAACTGCTGTTCAAAATACTTTTATAGGATATGAAGCAGGAAGGACATCTAATACAAATGGATATAATACTGCGCTTGGTTATCAAGCAATGGAAAATTCAGTAGGTTCATACAATACATTTATTGGTATTCAAGCAGGTCAAGGTTATAATGCAAGTACATCAACAGCAAATTCTAATATTGCTATTGGTTACAAAGCAATGTCACAGAGACGTGCAGGAAGTGGTGAAAATGTGGTTATTGGAAACTATGCCTATATGAATACTGATGGTGGTTATGGGAATGTTGTTATAGGTAACAATGCTGTTAATATAGCAACTACAGGAAGAAGAAATGTTGTAGTTGGTGATAATGCAGATTTAGCAGCAGGTACTGATATTCAATCAGTAGTATTAGGTTATAATGCTACAGGTAATGGTAATTATACTGTTACTTTAGGTAATTCAAGCACTACAGGTTTACATTGTCAAGTTCAAACAATATCTGCTTTATCAGATAAAAGAGATAAAACAAATATTGAAGATTCAGAATATGGATTAGATTTAATCGATTCATTAAAACCTGTTACTTTTGAATGGAATCAAAGGGATGGAAATAGAAAAGGTTTAAAAGATTTAGGATTTATTGCACAAGATTTACAAGAATCTGATGATGAATTTTTACAATTAGTAAATGATAATAATCCTGATAAACTTCAAGCAAGTTATGGTCGATTGATTCCTGTATTAGTAAAAGCTATTCAAGAACTACGACAAGAAATAAGAGATTGTAAAAACTGTAAAAATAATTAAAACCAAAAAAATGAATAAAATATTTAAAAACTCAATTACAGCAGATAATGCAGCACCTAATGAAGCAGAAAATGTTGCAGAAGCATTTAATGTTAATTTAGCTACAGCAGAATATTGTGAAAGTTATGTTTATAATGAAGAATCTGATGAAGAAGATAAAACAGATTATTGTGCTGAACAATTAGAAAGGGAAAAAATCCACTTTAAATTTATTTTAGCACAAGATTATTATAAAGCTGCACTAACTGATAATCAATTAAATAGAGCAGAAAAATTTCTTCCTAGAGATTATGAAGATGATTACAGGGAAATACCTAATTAATAATTTTTTTCGTACATTTGATATATAATCTTAAATTAAAAATAAAATGTCAAAAGAAAACAAAATTTCAGAAGAAGAATTAAAAACTTTACAAGATCAAGAACAAAAGAAAGGTGCTATATTGCACGATTTAGGTGTATTAGATACACAAAAATTTTCATTAAACAATTTTTATGCTCAATTAATGTTAGAGCAAAAAAAGGTTAAAGAAGAACTTGAAGAAAAATATGGTAAAGTAAACATTAATTTGCAGGATGGTTCTTTTGAAGAAATAAAAGAAGAATCAGATGAAGAAAATTAGTGATCATATAAGCTATAAAGAAGCTACACATTCAAATACTGCTATACAATTAGGTATTTCTAATAAACCTTCAGCAAAGGAAATTAAAAATATGGAATTGATTGCAGAAAAGGTGTTTGAACCACTTAGAGAATGGGCAGGTGGACCGATAAAAATAAATAGTATGTTCAGGTCTGAAGAAGTTAATCAGGCTGTTAGAGGTTCTGTAAGAAGCAATCATTTGACAGGTAATGCTATTGATTTAACCACATTGAATGGAAAATCAAATTCTGAATTATTTTATTATATAAAAGATAATTTAGATTTCCATCAATTAATATGGGAATTTGGTTCTGAAAATCCACAATGGATTCACGTTTCTTATTTAAGTAAAAAGGACAATAAAAAACAAGTTCTCATTACTAGAAAAAAAGGTAAATATTTCACTTTTGATGATTGTAAGGATTGTAAATGAATTGGGAATTTGGCATAATAGATAGGTCATCCATAGGGTTGTTATTAGGTTTTAATTTTTTACCTAAACAACATATAAATGATTATAATGAAGTAAATATATATTTATTAATAATAGTGTTACATTTTAAATTTTACTAATATGCCAATACCAACTAAAAAAGTAGGAGAAAAACAAAGTGATTATATGATTAGATGTGTACCACAGCTAATGAAGTATCACGATAAAGATCAAGCTATTGCAATATGCTACAGGACATTTCAAGGCAAAATGATAAATTTAGAAACTTATAATGATTACCCCAAATCTGTTTCTAATAATGCTAAAAAGGTTCTTAGATGGCGTGATAAATATGGTGATGAAGTAAAAGGTATGACTAGAGTAGGTTGGGTAAGAGCAAACCAACTAGCTAAAAATGAAAAAATTTCAAGGGAAACAATTGCTAGAATGGCATCTTTTAAAAGGCATCAAAAAAATGCTGAAGTATCTGCTAAATTCAAAGATACACCGTGGAAGGATAAAGGATATGTTGCTTGGTTAGGTTGGGGTGGTACTACAGGCATAAATTGGGCAATTAAAAAACTTGAACAAATTGACAAAAAATGATTGATGAAAAACTTATAGCAATAAATGCAGGAACTTTTGTATTTACAATGAGCGATATAGATGTAATATTAAAAATTACATTATTAATTGTAACAATAGGATATACTATACATAAATGGGCATTACTTAATAAAAAGAAAAAGTAGTGAAAAAAAAGAAAAAATTTTCTGAAACTAAAGTAGGTCAATTTTTAAAAAAAGTAGCACCTAAAATTCTACAAACAGCAGGGGATTTAGTTCCTGATGCAGGGGTGTTGGGATTGGTTAAACAACTAATCATAAAAGATAAAGATATTCCACAACAAGATAAAGAACAAGCAATGAAGCTATTGGAATTAGATATGATTGAAATGCAGGAAATATCTAAAAGATGGGATAGTGATATGATGTCTGATAGTTGGTTAAGTAAAAACACTAGACCAATGACCTTAATATTTTTGACAGTATCAATGGTGTTTTTAATACTGTTAGATTCTTTAGATATAGATTTTGGTGTTTCAGTAGAATGGATTGATCTACTTAAATCACTATTGATTACAGTTTATGTAGCTTATTTTGGTAGCAGGGGTGTTGAAAAATTTAAAAATATTGGTTCTAAATTATAGAATATACCCCCTAAATCATTATCTATATATTTATAAAAGTATTATTTTATGCTTTTTTTATAAAAAATTTAAATTTATTACTTTTATTTTTAATGAAAAAATATTTTAACACAAATTATACAAAAATGAATTTTGATTTAGAAGTTAATCATCTTTATAAAAAAGATAAAAAAGAAGAAAAAGATATTTATTCTTTAAGGCTAGAAACTTATAATGGTAAAGTTGAAGGTAAATTTGAAAGGTCTGAAATTAGACATATAATTCAAATTCTAGACAATGCCATCATCTAAAAAAATAAGCAGAAGCAAATTAATTAAAAAACTAGATTCTGTATTTAGTCAATATATAAGATTAAAAGCAGCTAGTAATGGTATAGCAGAATGTTTTACCTGTAATAAAAAAGATCATTGGAAAAAACTTCAGAATGGTCACTTTCAAAGTCGCAAACATTATTCAACAAGATGGGATGAAATAAATTGCCAAGTGCAATGTGCAGGTTGCAATGTGTTCAGGGCAGGTGAACAATATAAATTTTCAGTAAATTTAGATGCTAAATATGGTGAAGGTACAGCTAGAAGATTACATATAAAATCACAAAAAACAGTTAAGTTTGCAAATTTTGAAATAGAAGATATGATAAAAAAATATAAAAAGTTTGTTGATTTAATGATTTAATTCGTATATTGTAGTTGTAAGTTTTTTACCAATAATATATTGGTTGTCTATTATTGAAAAAAGGGTGGTTTAATTATCATCCTTTTTATTTTATTTAAAAAAAAGTTATTAAATATTTTGTGTATAACTAAAATAGTTTTATATTGCAGCATATTAATCATTAAAAACTTACAAAATGGATTATTTATCAAATTACACAATTTCAGAAATATTAAAAAAATTCAAATTGCCTTTTAACTCTTTGAAGGCTGATATATTTCTTATAGGATTAGGTCAAGGATATACAGCTTTACAATCTTATAAAATGATGAAAATAGTAACTAAATAATAAAAATTAAATGGGGGTGTAAAAACCCCCTTTAAAACAATAAACAAAAACAATTATGAATATTTATTTATTACAAAACGGAAACACAGTAAAAATAGAAAACAATTATTGTTGGTCTGATACTGATAGCACAAAAGTTACATTTGATGTTGTTCAAATACAAAAAGATGGCTATTGGATAGACAGACAAACTAAAACAATAAACCTTTCTTATTATAGTAGTGTAGATGACTACATAAAAACTAAATACAAAACAATATAACAATAACAATTATTATGAAAGCAAATTTGACTAAACTAAACAACTTAAAAGAAAAGCTTGAAGAAAAGTTAGAAGCAATGGAATGGGCAATGGACGAAAGGTCTGAAAGATGGCACGAAAGCGAAGCA
>Ga0208127_1000179_pt1 | contig 32533 bp, 27 predicted proteins | sample ETNtaG_6_FD_185751 | JGI IMG/M metagenome (GOLD analysis project Ga0208127, IMG submission 185751) | Marine microbial and viral communities from oxygen minimum zone, Eastern Pacific Ocean - ETNP201306SV45 (SPAdes) (version 2) | ecosystem: Environmental > Aquatic > Marine > Oceanic ... | reverse complement strand
CGTGGAGAGCTTCAATGCACGCTTCCGAGAGGAATGCCTCAATCGAGAACAGCTCTGGACTTTGACCGAGGCTCGAGTGGTAGTCGAAGACTGGCGATGGAAGTACAACAATATACGGCCTCATCGCTCGCTAGGCTATATCACTCCGCTGGAGTTCTCCCAAGAAGCGCCAGAGAAAATCGAATCGAACCAATGTTGGGCCTCCAGTCGGCCTACGGCCTCCTTGCGACCCAACATTGACAACCTATACAACATTAACCACATCATCAATACGTCCAGGCTAACGAAAGCCATGGCTCAGTTTGGGTAACTCGACCAATCCCAGCGTTGCTGGGGCAAGATTCCTTGAGTAAATGGAGATGGCATTCGGTTGGATTCGGTTGATGTCTAGCAGGTTGGATAAGCCTAACCGTCGCGACTTGTCTCGGCGTATCGAAGACCAGACGGAAGCGACACCTATGATTTTGTCAGGGTTTGCGTTGCAAACGTAGGTCGGACAAAGTCCGAATTAGGTTTGTTAAGCAGAAAATTCAACTCCCAACTCTATGATCAAAGACCCTCTCACCTCGAAAATCATTTCAATTTGTTACGAAGTTCACAAAGAACTCGGGCACGGCTATTCTGAAAAAGTGTACGAAAACAGTCTAGCCATCGCACTGGACGAAGCAGGACTAGGCGCCGTTCAACAACATCCAATTAATGTGTATTTCAGGGAGCAGCTTGTTGGTGAGTATTTCGCAGACATCCTTGTTGAGAATAACGTGATCCTTGAACTCGAGGCCCTTGAAGCGCTTCGTCCAGAGCATCAATCGCAACTCATCAATTACCTAAAAGGAACTCGGGTGGAACGTGGTCTACTTATTAATTTCGGATCGCCGAAAGTAGAAATCAAGCGAGTATACCACCCAGAGTTTAAATCAGCCTAAACGTTGCGCAGCAACACCTATGTGCCCAGGGCACCTTGACCCTTTAATTTTTGTCAAGGTTCGCGATGCGAACATAGGTTCCGACTACGCCCAAAGGGCTGCGACGGACAGGTGGCTATCGCCAAATTAGGTTTGAGTCTCAGAATGAGTAGAGTGGTGGTTGGATCATCACGCTCCCCAATCAACCTAAATGCCACGGCTTGTCTCGGCGAATCGAAGAGGAGCCGGAAGTGGCGCCTATGTCGCCGAAGGCGACCTTGACCAAAGATCTTGTCAAGGTTCGCGTTGCGAACGTAGGTTGGCTGACGCCAAGCTAGGTCTGGACTGACATTGTGATTGTGTTCGTCCAATACGCTTCGATCCTTGTGGTGTTAGATTGCTCGACGCATTCTTGGATTTCATTTGTCGCCAGGCAACTTTGCTCGATGTTTTCTATTTGTGGCGTCCCTTTTTGAAAGACTCTAAGGACGACCTGGTATTGGAGGCGGCGGTAGCGTATGGCGCGAATGCGATTTTGACGTATAATATTAAGGATTTTGTCGGTAGCGATTCGTTCGGGATTCGAGCGTTGACGCCGAGAGACTATTTGGACGAAAGGAAAAGAAAATGAGCGCAATTACGATTAGACTGCCTGACTCGCTTCATAAGAAAATCAAGGAGGTCGCAAAGCGGGATGGGATATCTCTGAATCAGTTTATCAGTTCGGCGGCGGGAGAAAAGCTGTCGGCGGTCTTGACCCTCCAGTATCTGGAAGAGCGAGCCGAGAGAAGTGATGAAGCAGCCTTTGGCAAAGTCTTGGACAAGGTACCGGATCGAGAGCCGATACCAGGCGATGAACTTGAGGAATAGCGGTTTGCGCTGATTGGAAGATGACGGATCGCTAACCGCCAATCACGACCAAAATCCTTCAAGCTCAAGTCCTGAGGAACCTAAATACCGTGGTTTGTCTCGGCGCAGTTTCGCGAAGACGGAAGCGGTACTCGGAAGATCCTGAGTTTAGTCGTCATCGATCCTTAGGTCTGCCGAAGGAAAGGGCTGTGCCGCCATGGGCGGCCTTGACCCTTTGGTTTCTACCTTACTCCTTCAGCCTTATGCCTTTGGCTCGTCAGGGTTCGCTTTTGCGAACGTAGGTTGGCTATCGCCAAATTAGGTCTGAGTCTCAGAATGAGTAGAGTGGTGGTCGGTTGGATCATCACGCTCCCCAATCAACCTAAATGCCACGGCTTGTCTCGGCGAATCGAAGAGGAGCCGGAAGTGGCGCCTATGAGCTCGAAGAGCTCCTTGACCAAAGATCTTGTCAGGGTTCGCGTTGCGAACGTAGGTCGATCTGCGATCGATTTAGGTTTCGAGTTTTTGTTAACCGCGTCGGCCCTCATGGAACCTCACTGAGACAAGAAAGTCGGGAAGGGATTTGGGTCCGCTAGCGCGGATTGAAAATTGCAGATTAAAGATTGAAAATTGGGATTCGGCGGATCGTAGGAGCGGGTTTATCCCGCGATTATTCCTCATGTGTTATGGAAGGCTGCTGGTCTCGCGGCGTAAGCCGCTCCTACCTCGACAGGCTGGAGGTCATTGTTTGTCTTCTTTAGCGTAATTTAGCGGATCTCAATCGCAGGGATCGAATTCGCAATTTTCAATCCAAGTCTTGGCGTTTCGCTGAGGCTTGCTCTCCTCTCCACAGCCACCAGAGGAAGGCGAAGAAGGGAATGAGGGAAAGGGCGAAGAAGAATGGGCCGCCTTTGTGGTGGATCCAATGGTCGACCATATGCGGGCCCTCGTGGACGCACAGATAGCTGATGGTAAAGATACGGAATCCATTCCGAACGATGGCGAGCGGAACGATGAACAAGATCAAGGCCCAGCGTTTCCATCGCGTCGTCAGAAAGAGCTTTCCGGCAACAATGCTTGTAATGAGCAGGACGAGGCTTGAGCGAATGCCGCTGCAGGATGGAGCCACGTGCAGCTCGATGGTCGGGAGTTCGAAGGTGAGCGGATGGTATCGATAGATCGAAATGTCAGCCATGCGTACCATATGATACGAAACCTCAGCAGAAGTGTATTGGAAGAAGGTGTTTGCCCAGTATTGAACGAAGATGGGCATGGGGAGCAGAAAGACCAAAAAGGCGAGCGAGAAGGATTGAGCTCTCGCGACGTTGGCTCCGAAAAGGTAGAGAGCGACTGCGTTGATGAACAGGATGTAGGCGAGTAGAATTGTCGCTATGCTATCTTCAGCTGCGGTGAATCCGGGACCGAACCAATAGTAGGCGAGGGCAACTAGTCCAAGAATTCCGAATGCGAGTGCGAGCTTGTGGTTTGGTCGAGTGGGCTTTGGAAGCTCCTCTCTTAAGAGCCAGGCGAAGTAGATTGAGACGAAAGGAATCAGCAGGGTATGCGAGTGAAGATCGACGTTCAGAGCGAGCTGAACGAGATCGTAAAGCGGCTTCGCGAACAGGAGGGTCAGCCCTGCGACGACGAAGACGAAACGCTGGGTCAATGGCGATAATGACCGCCAGGTATCGATAACTGATATACGATTGCTGATTTTGAAATTGGGTTGAGTTGGAGAGTCGTTTTAACCGCTAAGTTCGCAAAGGACGCAAAGTTCTTTCCAGAGTGTGATAGGATTCCGCTAAACACGCTAAATGACGCTAAAAAACATCAATACAAAGGACTGTGAGAACGTGAGCCGCAATCAATGTCTTCCATCTCCTTGAGAATTAGAGATATAAGAAAAGCTCGAGCCTGGTTTCGCGTCATTTAGCGTATTTAGCGGATAGCACTCCTGGATTAGTCCCCCGTTTAAATCCCTTAGCGAACTTCGCGGTTAGTACCTCTAGTACCGGTAGCCGATTTGGAATCCAGTCTGGTCGCTGGAGAATCCGTAGCCAATGAGGTTGGTCGCATTCTCGTTCTTTCGGTAGAATGCAGATACATTGATTTTGTCCACCAGCGTCGTGCTGAGATCGACGGAAAAGGACTCGTAGTCGTCCGCGCGCCCTACTGCGAATGCGCCCAGCAGATCCAAGTATTCCGAGGAGCGTTCCCCGAGAGATGCGGTGAGGAAGAAACGCCCTAGAAGCCGTTGTCTTAAACTCAGCGTTATCGCTTCAGTTTCATTATTGAAATTGCTGAAGTAGGAGGCGCTGATGCTGCGAGAGAGATTGATGCCGACCGTCGTGTAGTCGAAAGGCTGGTACTGAAGCGAAGCGTCGTAGGTAGGATTGTCTTCTTTGCTGAAGCCCGGAGCGTCAATTTCGCGCGAGTCGATTCCGCCTTGCAGGTTCGCGGTCAGCTTGTCGGAGGGCTTGAAGCCGAAGCGCAGCAGGAACTGCATGTACTCGGTGTTGAGTCCTGGGTCGATGTCGGCATAGCCCCAGGTGACGCCGACGGATGCATTAGCGGTGGATGAGGCTTGTCGTCGCAGCCAGGCGGATACGGAGTTCTCGCGCACATCCGAGTATATACTAGTGGAGCGCAGATCTTGGTTCGTGCTGAGATCTATATAGAGAGCTGAGTTCAGCTGGCGAGAGGCGCTCAGTGTCGTGCCCCAACTCTCTTGTTCGGTCTGACTGCCAGTTTGTACGAGCGAGTTGTTCGAGTCGCGATAGTTTTGGCTGAAGCCGATACGCCAGTCGGCCACCGCGAAATCGCTGGAGAAGTCGGCGGAGTGAGAATCGCTATCTTCGAAGGCGTCATTCGAGTAGTAGGTCCAGGTGGGGCGATATGTGAAGGTCCAGAATTCCTGGTAGTCGAAAATCAAATTCAAGCTGACGTCTTGGATTTCGGAGTCCTGCTCATCGCCTATGCTGCGCAGCAGATTGTTGGCATCGGTATACTTATAATTGATGCCAGGGCGAAAAAGGACCGGGCCCAGCTGGAGGGGAGAGGACTCGCGGGAGAAAGGCGCGAGCGCATTGAAAGACGCGGTAGCGTCGTTGCTGGCGATGCGCGATTGCCGTTCCACCTTGGGCGTATAGCTGCCGTCTTGAGCGGAGAGAGCGTTGGTCGCGAGGGCTACGGCCATGCCGAGCGCGGGCAAGCGAAGCGCGTTAGGGATTCGTTTCATAAGTATGCGAGTTTGAAAGATGTAAGATCCAAGCAGTAAAATCGTTATGATTCCTTGAGTGCCCAAACAGGGCGCTTTGCCTATTTTTAATGGAGAAGGGGACTAATCGGATCAATGGGAAAGCGCCTATAGGTTGCCTCGTTCGTTTATGGGGGTTCGGATTAGGAAGGATCCGATTAAGGGTGCCAACCGCCCACTTGCTGACGCTCGTTCGAGGACGCGAAGGCCGCAAAGGAGTGTGGGAAGGGGACTTGAGAGTTATAGGAGTCCGCTTCCGTCTCCGCTCCAATTCGCCGAGACAAGAAATACGCTATCCGCCTTTTTGTATGTTCGGCGTTACGGGAAGGACGATAAAAACGGTATCGGTCTGATGTTCCTGGGAGCGGACGTGTAGCAATTCACCAGTTAACATTTAGCATTGCTTCGCCATCTCCGCTGATGCTGCGTCACCATTTCAAAGCATGTCGGCTTTGCCGCTCACTTTTTGATAACCTGCCCAATATTTGAATCTTCCCTTCTGCAATCTCCCAATCCGCTCCAGCGAGCGGGCGGTAAACAGGTTAGCATTGCCTGGCTAGGCTTTACCATCTCCGCTTTACTCCGTTAACATACTTCATGAAGAGTTCATTGTTCCTATTCATCACTCGTTAACTTCATTGAATGACATGGATCCACGAGCTTGCAGCGCTGTACCCGAGAATTCGGACATTACGGTTTCCTCGACGGTAGTGGATCCTGAATGGGATCGGTTTGTGGCTTCATACGAAGACCCGCACCCGCAGCAGACTTCAGGGTGGGCCCAGTTGCAGGAACTCCGAGGATGGAAGCCGTTCCGCATAATTGTCCGGAAGGAAGGGAGCATTGTAGGCGGAGCTCAAGTGTTGGAACGTCGAACGAGCCGATTTGGCAAGATTGGCTATCTCAATCGCGGTCCATTAGCATCTACGGGTAGCGATTCCCTCCGGGAGGTTCTGGTGGATTCGAAAAAAAAATCGGGCACCAGCGGGGCTTGACTTACTTGTCGGTAGTATTGCCGTTTGGGGCGAGGCCTTGGACTGGGATACTGAAGGGACGTGGATTCGATATCAGTCCAGATTCGATGCCGCCGAGCACGGAGATGCGCTCGTCCATTGTCTTGGACTTGGCCCCTAGTTTGGACGATTTGCTCGCGGGCATGCCGCCCAGAAAGCGGACTACGATTCGGCAAGGTAGCAAAAAGGGGCTTGTTTTTCGAGAAGGCACCGAGACCGATCTGAAGACTTTCAATGGACTATTGGCTGCTCTGTGCGATCGTCGTGGAGTATCTTCCAATATCCCAATCGGCGAATTCGTTCACCGCGCTTGGGAGACTTTCGCGCCTAAGGGACATCTCAAGCTGTTTTTTGCCGAATATGAATCCGAACCTGTGAGTACGATGCTGCTCTTCTCTATTGGCCGTTGGTCGCGTGTCTGGCGTACGGGCTGGTCAGGCAAGTACTCGAATCTCCGTCCAAACGACCTGCTGCATTGGGAAGCCATCAAGTGGGCTAAGAACCATGGCGACACTCATTTCGATTTCATGGGGTTCGATACTAGCAACGCTAAAACTCTGCTCCGAGGGGAAACGGTGTGTGCTGAGGACTGGTGCCCGATGTCTCAATTCAAGCATGGGTTTGGGGGAGAAGTCCTCGAGCCCTGTCCGCCTTACTGTTACTTCTTCAATCCCGTTGTCCGCGTATTGTTCAAGGGAGTGGGTCGGCCTTTTCTAAATTCCGGACTAGGACGACGTCTCGTGCGACGCCTGAATATTGCTTGATGATCAGCGTTGGTGTGGATTGTGAGGGTCCGCTTCCGGCTTCTTTTTAATACGCGGTGACAGGTCGCGAACGTAGGTTCCGACTACACCTCAAAGGGCTTCGACGGACACGTGGCTGACGCCAAATTAGGTCTGATTCGGTTAATGGCTAGTCTGCTCAATTTAAACCTAAACGCCGCTTTGCGGCACCTATGAGCTTGAAGAGCTCCCTGACCAATGATTTCTGTCAGGGTTCGCGTTGCGAACATATGTTGGCTGGCGCCAAGTTAGGTCTGATTCGGTTGATGTCTAGCAACTTGGATAGTCTGCTCAATTCATGCTTCGAAGATAAACCTAAAGGTCGCTTTGCGACACCTGTGTCGCCATAGGCGACCTTGACCAAAAATCTCTGTCAGGGCTTGCTTTTGGCAAGCATAGGTTGGCTGACGCCAAGTTAGGTTTGAGTCTTAGAATGAGAAGATAGATGGGTGGTTGGATCATTACGCTACCAAATCAACCTAGATGCCGCGGCTTGTCTCGGCGTATTGCAAAGAAGACGGAAGCGGTACCTGTGAGTCCGTCAGGACTCCTTGACCAATAAATTTATCGTCAGGGTTCGCGGAGCGAACATAGGTCGCCTGTTGGGCGGTTTAGATTTTGTCTTTGAAGTATGTTTTGATCGCTATGCTCCAAGTGGATTAGAGATTTCGGATCAGAGATTGGCGATCTTTCCTCGTGTCGCTCCAAAATAGACTGGACAGATTTTGGGAACGCAGAATACTAAATTTGGTATTAATCGAATTGAAGGCATTGTATGATCCGAACTGAAAATATACGAAAGTTGAGTGAATTCAGGCAAAACGCGACTTCTCATCTCGACCGCTTGAATGAGATGGGAAGTGTTGAGGTGCTGACGGTGAATGGTGAAGCTAAGGGGGTTGTGATGTCACCGAAAACTTTCGACGATCTCGCTGAGAAAGCGTTTCAGGCAGAAGTCGCGGTCAAGATAAAGCGTGGCATGGCGGAGATCGAGGCCGGGCGGGGTATAGATTCTCGTCAGGCTGTTCGAGAGATTGCCGATGAAATCGGAATTTCGCTGAAAGAATGAAATATCGCGTAGTTTTCGCTCCGTCCTTCGTGATGGATGTGCGGAATCAACTCGCGTTTATGACTGATCAGGCAGTGGCCGCTGTCGTCGTCCAAAAGTGGTTCGGCAGCTTGTATCGTCTGCTCGATGCGCTCGAAGAGATGCCGAAGCGTTATCCCGTTGATCGGATTCAGACTGTGTTGGTAGGCCGTGAAACTCGTAAGATTGTTTTTGGAGATTACTTGGTGTTCTATCAGGTCGATGAATCTCGCCGACAGGTGGATTTGGTGACCTTCATCCATGGCGCGAGGCGGAGGGAAGCGAATTAGGCTTGGGGGTTGAATCGCAATTTTTGGGCAGTTCTCAGAGATCGAAGGGCAGGGGGCCAAATCCGTAGCGTGGAATTGATTCTGCTGGGTCCACGCGAGTTCCTCGCGTGGCTACAGGAATCAGCTGATTCAGTCTCTGCACGTCATAGCGCTTCTGCGGGAGGTTTGGCCGTCCGAGCCCTGCCGAATTTTCAATTAGCAATCCGAAATCCGCAATGCCAACTTTGGCGGCTACGCCTTTATAACCTGTCCTGGCTTCGTTTCGATGCCTGACATCGCATTGCGCGTATCCACTATGGAGGGGCACCAAATTGCCAGCTGCTGGTAGTCGACGGCTTGGTGGGGCGTGGATATTACGACGGTGTCGAAGCCCTCGAGTGTCGCCTGATCCCAGGAGATCGACTCTGTGCCTGCCCAGTGGGCGTGTTCGCGAGTCTTCGGGATGACGGGTACGTGGGGATCATAGTAGGCGACCTCCGCCCCTTTGGCTTGAAGTTTCTCCAAAAGAATATAGCTGGGCGACTCACGATCGTCGTCCACATTCGGCTTATAGGCCAACCCCAGGACGAGAACTTTGCTGCCATTGATGGATTTCTTTTGCGCGTTTAGAGCGTCCGAAACCTTGCCGATCACGTAGTCGGGCATGGCTGTATTGATTTCACCCGCCAATTCGATGAATTTCGTATGGTGTTCGTATTCGCGGGCTTTCCAAGTCAAGTAGAACGGATCGATGGGAATGCAGTGACCCCCGAGACCAGGGCCTGGATAGAAGGGCATGAAGCCAAACGGCTTGGTCTTGGCTGCATTGATCACCTCCCAGATATCGATGTCCATCGCATCGAAGATGACCTTAAGCTCGTTAACCAAGGCGATGTTGACGGAGCGGAAGATATTCTCGGTGAGCTTGGTTGCTTCCGCTGCCCGGCAGGTGCCTACTGGTACCATCGTTCGGATGGCTTGCGAATAGAGCTCGATGGCCTTGTCCTGGCAAGTAGGCGTCAAGCCTCCCACTACCTTGGGGATGATGGCGACCTTGCTATCTGGATTGCCTGGATCCTCGCGTTCGGGAGAGTAGGCCAGGTGAAAGCCTGTTCCCGCTGTTAAGCCAGAACCCTTCTCCAGAACCTCACGCAGCTCTGTATCGGTGGTGCCCGGGTAGGTCGTCGATTCTAGAGTAACTAAGGTTCCCTTCTGAATAAAGGGGGCGATCGCTTCCGCCGAGCTCAGCACGTAGGAGATGTCCGGCTCTCGATTCTTGTTGAGAGGGGTCGGTACGCAAATAATAGCAGCCTCGCACTCGCTAACGCGGGAAAAATCAGTCGATGCCTCGAAGCGGCCGCTCTTTACGATCTCGCCCACGGCAGCCGATCCAATATGTTTGATGTAGCTCTCGCCCTTATTGAGGACTTCCGCCTTCTTCGGATCGATATCCAAGCCCAAGACATCGATGCCAGACTTGGCGAATTGAATGGAGAGAGGAAGGCCGACGTAGCCCAGGCCGATAATAGCGGTTTTCATAAGTATAACAGCCTTAAACAGAAGATGGGATTAAATGCCAACGCCATAATGGGGATTGGCCTTTAGCGGGAAATCGAAATAGCCCGAGCTCCGGGCATGACAAATCCGAGAAACGGATATGCCTGTCTTTGAGATTGGTAGTCGACAAATAGCGTGTCGACTTTCTTTACAAAATACCTGAAATTTACTTAAGTATCTCGTAATCAAGGAGAAAGAAGAAATTTTCCGTCTTCTCGGCACGTTCTGTAAGAATATCAGACAAAAACAGAGGATAAAGATAGATTATGGAGTGGGAGTTTGATTCTAAAAACTTTTATAAGTCACTCATGGTCAGTGCTTAAAGATTTATCTGAAGCAAAGCGAATGAATTCTGGCACGCATGCTGCTTAAACGTTTTCAAACTAGGAATCTAAAAAATCCTTTCTCAAACAAATCTAAACATGAAAAACACACTTAAAATACTAGCAGCCCTTGCTGCTCTCGGATTCGCATCGGTTGCGAGCGCCGTCAATATTCCTGCTTCTGGTAAGGTTACGATGTACAACACACCGATTGATGGTGGTGAAACCGGTGGGCTCTTTAGAGGTGCTGTTACTGGAGTAGGCGGTTTCTACACGTTCTGCATCGAGCACGGCACTAATATCGTCTTTAACCAAGAATTGGATTATGTCCTAGACAATAAGACTGCTCCAGGCGGTGATGTCATTTCCAAGGCGACCGCTTTCCTCTACAAGGAATTTACCTTGGGCAACTTGTTCGATCCCATCCTTGCCAACAGTACCCAGGCGGGAATGCTACAGTTGGCAATCTGGCACTTGGAAGACGAAGCCTCTGCTCCCAATGTTGATAAGCTAGGCGCCAACACCTTCATCGCCGATATGATTGTGAAGTATGGTTCGCTTGCAGCTGCCAAGGCAGACGACGATGTGGGAGAAGTGAAAGTGATGAACCTTTCTTCTGAAACGAACCGCGACATCCAAGACGTGCTTGTTTATCATGTTTCCGAATCTGGTTTGACGATCGCTCTTCTCGGAGCTGCATTGACCGTTCTCGGCTTTGCTCGTCGCCGCGTTTCCTAATCGAAACTCGCAAAAAGCTTTCAAGGCGAACCCTCCTGTCGGGGTTCGCCTTTTTGTTTTTGAGTATCGACGCGGGAGCGGTTTGCAGAAAGGGATGGCAAGCCCGCCTTTCGTGGCCTAACTCGCTTATCCAGGAAAAGGCAGCTTTTGAATGTCTGCTAGGACCCGGAGACCCTCTAGGGAGGTGGAGAATGGTATAATTTCACCCCCAGTGGCTGTAAAGGAAGGAGCCAAGCCTCTGGTAAATAGGCTTCGGCAGCGACTGCTGTACACTCTGAAAGAACTGTTTACCTAGCGCTTTTAATCGAGAAGGCTTGTTTGTCGTTCTGTCACCGCTTACGAGTGAGAAAAGATCCTCCTCGATTGTGTTCCAGCGTCGCTTGTATACGAGCAATCCCTCATTGTCTCTCGCGGTTCTGCCAAAGCTGAATTCTTCGCATCCCTTGCTTTGGGCGAGTTGCATTGCGCGCCAGTAAAGCAGTTGCATGGCCCCGGACTTTTTTGAATTCGGTCTACTTGCTGCGAATTCCAGATGCGCCTCACGTGGACCGGTCAGGAGCCAAACGGCACCCAGCAGTTCTCCTGATTGACGAGCGATAAATAGGGTACTCGATTCGTCGCCTAAATGACTTTGTAGCGATTCGAAGTAATGATAAGGAATAGCGGGCAGCCCAAGTTCTTGCCGCGTCTGCAGAAAGGCGTCGTAGAACGCATGGAGAGATAAGGAATTCGTTTCAACGCTTACGTCGATCCCGCTCTTTTCGGCTTTTCGGACCAAGAGTCTCACTGCCGTTCGAGACAATCCTTTCCAGAGGTCTGCCTCGGGCGTGTCCAGCTGAGTGGTATGCAGCTTCCAAGAATCGTCCGCTTCCCAGCCATCAGGTAAACGTTTCCGCTGTGTCGCTCGGCATCTGATCTCAATGCGTTTTATGCCGAGATAATCGCCAAGTTTGCGGGCTTCAGCTAGTAGGAGTTCGAGTTGTTCGTCGTTCGAAACGATTGGGTCGCACCAATTCGAATACGGGACGCTAACAAGTCGATCTCCCAAAATCCAACTGCGCACCTCGTATATCGGCATACCTGCGATGATCGTATCCGAATCCGATTCAAGAACCGCTAAGAAATGTCCACGGATATGCGGGAAAGCGCTTTCAAGGGTCTGGCACCACTTCGATTGATGGCAGAGAGTGCCATTCTCGTGTTTGTAGACAAAGGCATCCCAAAGCGTCCGTTGATCCTGCTCTATGAAAGTGACTTTCATTCAATGCTAAAGACACAAAAAGAAATGAAGCGGTATTCCTGCGAAGGTTTTGTGGAGTGGTTGCCTATTGTGGATCGTTTTCGCGTGAATCTACACAATTCGGCTCAAGCGAGAACGAACGAAGGGGATTTTGAACGTAGCCCGCGCGCATATTCTTACAAGAGGGTTGGGCACCCACAGATACGGGGTTGGCAGTAGCTTTGGTTGCCCTCCGAAACCAAGTTTGAAGGCATCGCGTGTCGCGTTTTGCTTCTGGGAGATCTTGTCCCCTTTAAGCAGAGTTTCGGCAAGACTCCTTTCCAATCCTGCAAAATCTGCCTTCAAGTATCTCCCAGCGCTGTTACGCTTTAAAATTTCGCAAATTACGTAGGAGGGAGGACTAAGTGCACGATGGGCTCCCGCCCAACCCGTCTTGTAAAGGCTTAATAGGCCGTTGAAACCAATTAGGAGCTGGCCAGACACCAGCTCCCCATCGATTTCCGCGAATGCGATTTCGATCATCTCTTGCGGTCTTAGCGAAGACCACATTTTGTAGAGCGATTCTTGGTTGGGAGGACTTGGTGATACTCCCTGTCTTTCGCAAGTCGACCTCATGAGTTCGAAAAAAGCTGGCAGGTCTTCTTCGGTTCCTGCACGAAATGTTAAACCGTTTTTAACCGCTTTGTTGTACTTGTTTCGTGTTGATTTGCGAAAGCGGTTTGTAATTTTACCAGAGTCTGAATCAAGTTTGATCAAAAGCGTTGAGTCGATAATCCCCAGAAAGGGAGCTGAAATGAAGCGCTCTTGATCTATTGCATCTAGCAACTCCAATGCGCAGTCGTCGGGAGCCTGTACGATGACTGCTGTGAAACGTTGCGATGTCACTACCTCTTTTAAAACCTCAATGACGTAGGCGGACAAACTTTCAAATTGATCTCGAATTACAGGACCCTTGCTCAAATACGCTATACGTTTGCCCTTGAACTTTTTCCAGAGAAGTTGAAAGCCTCCAATGATAGATCCCTCGCAACGAATAATCGTTCGAATAACTTCCCAACCTTCTGATTTCTTATAACAAGACCACGCACTCGATTGTTGAAATTGGGCAATAGGCGTTCTTTCCAAAAAGCGATCCCATTCAAGATCAGTACACGTATCTGATACTTCATATGAAACATGGTTTGCTTCAAACTGGTGGGGAATTTTCGGCATTTTCAATCAAGTGAAAACGTGCTTAATGCAATTGCTGCCTCTGCTTGTTGAGTCAACTTGCAGGAAGAGTTCATGAAATATATTGTTTATTAGGGATGGATCGCTGAATCTTTTCATGAGAAGGCATCGTTTCTTAGAAAGTTATGGCTTCGTTGGCAGCTGGAATTTGACTGCTCTAGAATAAGCTAATCAGCAGGGTCTTTAAGTTGCAGTTTTGTTAGATAACCTCGTTGGAGTATTCTTCTGATTGTTCCGAGAATAGACTTAGTTTTTTCGACGAGGGACAAAGCGATCCACGCGTTAAACAAGTAGGCGCCTTTATATTTAGTCACAGGTAGTCCAAGTATGCGGTGAGCTATCCGCCGGCCCCAAACGGAGCCTTTTTTTGCTAGAAGGCCCTGTTGGGACTTGGTGACTTTCCAACGTTCAGCTGGTTTAAGTGTAAGATAACCCGCTTTGATTGCCTTTTCGACTATTTTGCGGCCTTTTTCTGTTCTAGCAATTACAAGAGAAAAGCCTGGATTCTCGCCATCTGGGCTTTCGTACCACGGGTCGCCGCAGGTGATGTCTGCGAGTTCACCAGAGCCATCTGGCCATTGGTGCACTGACCAAGGCCGAAATGACTGTAAGTATGACCAGCTTTTATGATAAATCCAGTGGTCTTTGGATTCTCCGCCTAATGTCGTCGTGTTTAGATAGCCTGGCCAGCCATGGCCTCGGTATCTCAAATTGGTTAGTGCTGTAGGGTCTACTCCAAAGTGTTTGACTAATGAATCAGTGGCTTCGGTTGGCGGCGTTTCAGCGCAGAAAAATGATAGGGTTAGGCCTACTTTTTCTGATAGTCTTGGGCGAAGTTTCATTGCATTTCGAACCGCTGATATTTCGGCTGGCTTTCCTATTATCAGACATGGTGCATGCGAGTTTTCTACTAGATCGAGTCTGTCGCAAACCGAAGCCGGCGAGTAGCGAGAGCCGACTGTTTTCATCAAGTCTTCTCGGTTTTTGCTTAACCGAGTTTTGTTTAAGATGGGATCGTTTTCGTCCTGACCTATGTGTAGGCACCCACTCATATTCTCTTCTTCAATGCAATAAGCAGCGATTGCGGTGAGAACCCCGCCGCTGGAACCTTTGTAACGAATTTCTTCATTACTTGCGTAGCCTTCCCATATACCGACTGTGGGCCCCCAGTGTTTGTCAAATTTGTCGGTTGGTCGAGTAGCGCGTAAGGCGTTGAAATTGGTTTCGACTGCAGGGCAAACCTTCAAACAGTCGGAGCAATTGGCGCATGCTTTCGTATCCGTGACTCTCGGGCGTATGCCTACGCTCAAGTAGTTCTTCAGCTCGATGTTTTCAGATGGGCAAATATAGGAGCAAGCCCCGCAGCCGATGCACATCCTCCAGTCAACAATGTCTTGAGCATTTGCCAATGTTCTCATCTCAGCTGTGTATTAGGATATGTTTTAGGGATTCCGAGAAGCGTTTAGCGCCAGGTTTTCGAAGATCTGGGTTAGGGTTTCCTTAACATCGGCAACGCGTTCGAGTCTCGCGTTTCTGTTGAGGTTTCTATCCTTGAATAGTTCTAGCGTTCGCGCGACTGCTTCGTCGTTGTTTGAGTTGCCGCCGTCGATTACCCATTCACCCATGCCGATAGACTCAAACACGCCGGAGAACTTCATGCTGTAGGCGACGCCGACACAGGGAACTCCTTGGGAAAGGGCGGCGATGCAGGAGTGCATACGTGATCCCACAAAAAAGTCGCATAAGCTTATGATGCCTTTGATTTCGTGTTGATCATATTCTTTGGAAACTATTTTAATGCGTTGCCTTAGTTCTTCAGGTAATTGTTGCCATAAGTCGTGTGAGGCTTGAGGATCGCTTTCAACATTCCCGTCTGGGGCATATGTATGAGGTATGAACCAGATGTCGTGGTCGCATTCGCTGCAAATTTGGGTTACTAGATCTTTTAGGAAGATTTTGTAGTCGATCCTTAGTCCAAACATGTTGTTTCTAGTGTATCCACCGTTGTACATTAAACCGTTGATGTTTATGCCAATGACCGCTTTCCCGGTTCTAGCTGGAGTACTATTTGGAAATAGCGCGATATATTTCGGAATTTCAGGGGCAAGCGAAAATGCAACATCGGCGGTTAATTGTATTTCCCTTTTCCCTCCAACAAGTTCTTTTGCAACCTTCTGGCTTTTTGTATCGCGTGCGATGATGGAGGACGAGTGTTTCAGAAGGTAGGCGGAAAGCCAGCGAGATATTCTGCTCTTATAGGGGCCATATGTTTGAGGAAAATGAGTGATGTTGCCTCTGATTAGAATGACCGAAAGGGCGAGAAGGAACCCATAGATAAAACGGCCCATTCCATAAATGTCGCTGAAACTATCGCCGCCTCTAACGTCGCCAACTATTGTGGAGTCTTGAATCTGGCCAATCCAGGCATTGGATCGTGCGATTTTATTGCGTAACCTATTTATGGGCAATGTTCTGTACAGTAATGACATAAAGAGAATCCAAACTAGATGATTCTCAAGTTTAGATTTAGGTGACAGACGACAGTTGACGACTTTGATGGTACGTTCCTCTCCATTCACTTTCACTGTGACTGGATCCGAATTGTTGTGGCCAATTAGATAAGCGATTTCGGCATTGGGTGCCGCTTTGGCGCAAAGACCAACAAGTGACGAGCCTAGAGCGAGCACGCCTCTGTTTCCGGAACTGATAGGCACTCCCATTATTGAGATTTTTTCCGCTTTACATGAATTCATTGGCTACAGCAGTCGGGGAGTATTGTTTAGCTGGAGGGGATTGATACACTCTTATGGGAAGTGCAGTTGTTAAGCGGCTCTTTTGTGGTAACCCAAGGCGGCAGGCGACGCCTTTGTGGAAAATGTGCGTGCTATCCGCGTTTGTTGGACGGTGTCCCGAGCATTAGGGAGTCTCCTTCAGTAAATAATATATAGAAGATGGTTTTGAGAGAGGAAAGGCTCGTTCAGCAGAGTAGAATATATCCAAAATGGGTAATATAAAAAGGGAATGCTATGCTGGAAATCGATATGATTCGTGAATGACTGAAATCGTTGAGCGAAGCTATGCCCGTTCCTGGTCTATTCGATGTCTCTTTTGAAAGAGAGAGTTATGCAAGCGCTTCGTTGGTCTTTCGTTCCCTTTCTGCAAGTTCCATGTCGGCATCCACCATGATCTTTACAAGCTCCTTGAATTTAACCTTAGGCTCGCAGTTCAGTTTTTCTTTAGCTTTGGTGGGGTTGCCGATCAGTAGGTCGACCTCAGCAGGACGCTCATAGCGAGCATCGTATTCGACGAATTCTTCCCAATCGAGATCAAGTTGAGCAAAGGTTTCCTGGACGAACTCTTTGACTGAGTGGGTTTCGTTAGTTGCGATAACATAGTCTTCCGGATTTTCTTGTTGTAGCATCAGCCACATCATCTCGACGTACTCTTTAGCGTACCCCCAATCCCGCTTGGCATCCAAGTTGCCCAAGTAGAGTTTGTCTTGTAGGCCAGCCTTGATTCGGGTTGCGGCGCGTGTTATTTTGCGAGTCACGAAGGTTTCACCGCGTCGAGGGGATTCGTGATTGAACAGAATGCCGGAACAGGCAAATAGATTGTAAGACTCACGGTAGTTTACGGTCAGCCAATGAGCGTAAACCTTTGCGCAGGCGTAGGGAGAGCGTGGCCAGAAGGGGGTAGTTTCAACTTGTGGAACTTCCTGTACTTTGCCAAACATTTCGGAGGAAGATGCTTGGTAGTAGCGGACCTTGTCGACTAGGTTCGCTTCCACGATTGCCTCGAGGATGCGCTGGGCCCCTAGGCCGTCGATGTCGCCAGTGTATTCGGGGACATCGAACGAGACGCGTACGTGGCTTTGGGCGCCTAGGTTGTAGATTTCGTCGGGCTGCAGCTTGTAGAGCAACTTAACGAGTTGGACGGAGTCTGCCAAGTCACCGTAGTGAAGAAAGAGCTTTACTCCGTTGACGTGCGGATCTTGGTACAAATGATCGATGCGATCTGTATTGAAGGTCGAGGACCGACGGATGATACCATGTACTTCATATCCTTTGTCTAGGAGAAATTCGGCTAAGTAAGAACCGTCTTGACCTGTTATTCCTGTTATGAGCGCTTTTTTCATAGCATTCGAAATTTCTGGATTGTATGAGTGATTTAGTTAGTCGAATGATAAAGGTTTACCGAAATTCGATCGTCGCTTTAATGTAAGAATATAAGGATGAAGTTGGCTTTAAATAGCTGAAGATGGGATTTGCAGCTATTTTTTGGGGAAGTAGTTGAGAAGGCCTTCTTCTAATCTATGATATAGCGCTGCGGGGTCATCGACTCGCGTTGTTTCTCGGAATCGGCCACGGGTCTTTTTGTAAATATGGTTTAGGGAGCTAATTAACATCGGCTTGCAAGAGCGGCGTATTTCGGAGTAGGGAGCTTTGATGGGAAGAACCTTTCTCCATTTCTTACGGATGTAGAGGTAGCACTTCCAGAAACTAAGAGGAAGAGAGTTCCAGCGGTTTGAATTGTGAATGACGAAACAAGGCAGCGCGTAGTTGGACATATTACGCTGGGCTGCTTGCATGCAAAGGTCGGTGGTTCCTAGTTGGAACTGAGCGCTTGGAAGTTGGGTGTCGAACTTCAAGGGACCGTCTTTGCGAACGGCAAATACAAATTCATCAAGCGTTGCTACTTTTGATGGTTCAGAGAACGGTTGTCCGATGAACCCCCCTCTGCCTGAGGTGTAGGTGAATCCTGTGCCCTTCCCGCTATGATTGACGCCATAAAGACCGATGACGCCCCAGTTCGGGTCGTTTTCTTCGAGCCATTCAAGAGCTTTCGTGAATGATTTGTGCCAATTTCCGGGGAAGTAGACATCCGGGTGGGCGAAGACTACGATGTCGGTTGTTGCTCCTTCGATGGCCTGAGTGTAGGCGATTGCGACAGAATCATGATTTCTTAAGATGTTGGGAGTGGTCTTACCGTCGGCAAATATAGGAGATTTTAGGAACGTACTTTCGAGTACGGTCTCGTCGCGATGCACGGCGACCGAAAAAGAGTATTTCATGCTGAGTAGGATGAATCGGAGTTTTTGTGAAAGACTAAACCTTTTCGGATCGTTGTTGAAGAAATTGAGCGAACTTTGCTGTTGAGTGAGTAAGAAGAAGTTTTCTAGAACTCGGGAAGAGTACAAGATGCATAGATACAAGCAGTGTAAGGAATGCGACAAGGATGAGAAGAATTGTGAGCATGTTAAATTGATGAATATCTAAATAGAGAAGTACGCTTGACGCTGCTGTAGCAAGGGCGAGAAATGCAATTCCTGGCATTCGCGTCCAAGTGGCTTCGCCTAGATTCTTGGATAGGCGGCGGTATGATCCTGTCAGGGCGAGCAGTTCTCCGCCGAGCCCCGAGAGACCAATGACCCAAAGCGGCGCGTCGAGCAAGGCTGCTAAGATTGTGATCGTAATTCCGGTTGCTCTGAGGACGCTGCTTGCGAGGGCGTTTTTGGTATCGCCGCGAGAAAGGGCTGCGCCTGTTGAGGCAAATCTGCAGATTCTGAATGCGTTAACGATTCCGAGGCAGGCAAGAATAACGCCTCCGCCTTCATATTTAGTTCCGTATACTGTTGTGACGAAAAGCTCGCCGCCGATTATCATTATGGTTGCGAAAACGACAGCGATTAAGCTGAGAATCTCGAGGTATATTTTTAGATCGTTCTTAAATTTTTCTAGAGAGTCCTGATTTTTGGAAAGAATAGGAATGGCTAAGCTGCCATTAATTTGAGCAATGAGATTGAATGGTGTCAGGCATAGTAGTGCAGCGGCTGAATAGACTCCAAGTTCTGCAAGGGAGTAGTTTGCGCCAATTAGAGCTTTGTCGGTGTGCATTATGGCGAAGAGAAGGAAGCCGTTAAGAAGCAACGGCCAAGAGAAGCGGAAAATCTCCCCATGATAGGCTTTGTCTATATTCCAACTGTAGGGGGATTTTGCCCAGAAGTGGGTAAGAAGTGTGGATAGAGCCGCCTTTGCGATTAGTATCCAAAGTATCGCTCGATAGTCGCCTAGCCAAACAGCTAGTGGCCACGCTGCAAGTGTGATGACAACTTGCGGAATGGTTTCTACCATCGCTTGAGGGAAGAATTTTAATTCACGAGCGAATCTTCGGATTTCCTGGTGTTCTATGGCTTTAAAAAGAAGAATTAGGGACAGTAGTTTTATTGCTTGTTCCCCGTCTGGAATATTGAAAACACCCGCGATTAGGTTCGCACTGCTGAAGATCCCAATGAAGCCAACGATACCTATTGCAAATTGCGCAAAATGCGCTGCGTTTAGAAATTCGGTCTTTGAACCGTTTTTCGACTGTACGATTAATGTTCCAATGGCGGCTTTTGAAGAAATATCGAACAAAACGATAGCCATTGAGAAAGTCGCAGCGACTCCAAAGTCTGCTTTGGTTAGGATTCTGGCGAGAACTATATTGCGTAAGAATGAAGCTGTTTGTGAAACTGACGTGCTTCCCGACAATAATATAATAGAAGAAAATATCTTTCTCGATTTACTCACAAAGATAGTGCGTATATAAAAATCAAAAAAATAACTGTTTTGGAGTCTGAAGCTACTGTGCTTCCAGTTCGCTAGGCGCTATGGGAGCTGCAGTTGCATTGCTGTGCTCGATTGCGCCTATGTCCCATTTGTTTGATCTGTCACGTTGATTAAGGTCATCGCTGAATAGAAGAGATAAATCTACTCCATTATCAATGACCGGACTTGTGGCTGTAGGGGCAAAATCTAGTGCAGTAATATTTTTAAATATTTGAGCAGGTAGATAGCCCCCGTTTATGCCGTTGCTTTCATTAATGTTTTTTGCTGAGCCATTAGGACCGATAATCAAATTGTAATCTGCTTCCGGCTTGACTGTAGGACTGTCGTAGCCGTACCACCCTTGGTCTTTTGAAGCTGGATTGGCTCCGCATTCGATAAATATATTATTATAGACTTTCCCGTTAGTTGCGTTGCCTTTGTTGGTGCTGGATCTGAATTGCAGAGGGTGGCTGACTGGGCATTTATAAAATATATTGTTGTACCATTCGAAGTGATGTCCATAAATATTTATTGACCAGAAGCCTACGAATATGTTGTTCCGCCAGGTCCAATGGCCCATGTTCCCCTTTAGGTCTTGGTCTTCTATGTTTCCGATTTGAGTGTTTGAGTCGCCTACGAATATATTTCTCTCAATTACATTATTTAGTGCGATCCAGCCGCCCGTTGTAAAGGATTGGATGCAGTCGGTGTGATTTGGGTTGTTTACTTCGTTTCTCCAATAAAACTCATTGTCCGAAATTACGCTATTGGAAGCGGTTAGGCGAATAGCGTCCCAGCCCTTGTTTGATGAGAAAACATTGTTCGTTATTGTGTGTCCGCTGCCGTGTGGGTTTATGCAGATAAAATCCATGTCTATGAATTCATTCCCAGAGATGAGCGCATTAGATGGCATGTCGGCTGAGCTTGAATTCCACCATATGCCATAGTTGCTTGCGGGCGTATTTATGAATTTGTTGTCAACAATCTCAACGTAATGCGCTCCGCTGTTAAGCGATATAAGGCCCCAAGCGCCAACTGCTTTAACTATATTAAAGCCTTCTATTCGTATGTGTTCATGATTGATGCTAATCGAATTAATGGAAGCGTAATCCTGTGCTCTGAAGGTGATTGGCTGATCTAGCGAACCAGGATTCTGTGTTGTAATGGCTTCATCGTATGTACCGGTGGAGACTATGGCTGTGTCCCCTGCAATCATTGAGTTTGCGGCCTTTTGAACAGTCCTCCATGGTTCTTCTTTGGTCCCTGCATTGGCATCTGAACCGTTAGTTCCGACATAGTAGGTTGTTGCAGTCGTCTTACATAAGACGAGGGATTGTATGGAGACGCCAACAAAGAATAAGAATCTTCTGTAAAATTTTGTATTCATAGAATTATAATGGTTAAGATTGAGCCTTATGATGAAAATAGGTAATTTGTCGGAGTATGTGTTCTTTTCTTGTGTGTGGCTCTAGTCTTTCGGTCACGCTAATACAGATTAAGTAATGTGGGGAGGCGTTTGACGGTATTAAGAAATCAATTAGAGAAAGTTCGCCCGTATATCTCATTGCCATGTGCTTTTTGAGCGTTGTCTTTTTTGAGTTTTTCCTTTACGGACAATAAAGTGCTGATTCCAGCCAGTATTAGATAAATAAAGAGGAATGATTGATCAAAATATGATACAGAAATAGAAGTGGCCGCATGCGCAAAAAGTGAAGATCCAATAGACCACGCCAAAAAACTGTCTTCAGGGTGGTGGTTAGTGTTGCTTTTCATCGTTACACTGATGTAGGAAAATCCTTTAATTAGAATCCATATAAATAAGAACATAAGTGGTAGCCCCCCCCAAACGCCCATTTGTAGGTAATAATTTGTTATATCTGTGTGGTCCGGATTCCAGCTTACGCCGGTTGGCATCCAATGTCTTGTGAAATCAGTACCAGCAAGCCACCATTCAGGTAGATGCTCTAGTGAAGATCTGATTAGCTCAGCACGATGCCATCCAGTACTGCCGCCAGCTAAGTCTATCCGTGCCATAAGAAAGTAGGGTGGCGCTTCCATGATAATTAATAGAAAAAGATAAGCGGATACAGCAGCACGTCTAACTATGTACATTTTGCCATGGTATTTCCACATGCATAATGCTCCTAGTGCTGTCATGCTGCTGAGAATAGGTCCACTAGATGCACAGGCGATAATCATGATAATGCAGGAGGCGCAGCCGACCTTAGCGACAATTGGGTTCTTTCTCCAGATCCCGAACATAAGCGGTAAGCAAGTTGCACCAACAGTGCCAGCAAGAATCGCATGAGCGAAAGGTCCTTGAGCGCGTATGCTTCCTTTACGAATGTCTGGTGATTCGGGGACACCACCAAAAAATGAGAATAGATTGTGCTGTTGGGTTTTTTCCACTAGCATTTCGATTGCAATCGGAGCTAATAGAAAAGCTATCATCTTTATGAGATTGATAATATCTTTTTCGGAAATGCAAAATATACGCAGGAGGAAGTATACTCCACAAATATTGTACACAAGGCCGAGCCTAAAAACTAATGGGTTTACGTTGTCTGAGGAATGAAAATAACTGCTCAAAATCGCCCAAATCGCCCATGCTACCATTATTTTGTCAATACCTAGTAGGGGTCCTTCAAACCGTTCCCTTTTTATTAAGATTCTCAAAACACCTGCTGCCACTATTATTCTAATTACGGTGAAGGTGAAAGGACCTATGTTTAGGCCCTGGCCGAGTGTCATGTAACATGCTCCGATTAAAAGGGGGGAGGCCGCCCAACGTCGGGGCAGGAACAAAATAGCAATTACATTAAATATAACAAATATTATCGCTTGATTGTTCACTAATGATGATGGAGCAGTGTTGTGTTACCTGAGAAGGTTGGAGTGTGTTATTGACACATTTAAGTTAAGTTCTTGGGGGGTATTGCGTTTCCCATATTTCCAAAGCGAGGAGAGAGAATACCTCTCGTTGTGCGGAGACCGTTTTTTTGTGTCTTTCCAAAATAGATTCAATCGATGATTTTTCAAATATGCTTCTAACGAAAGAATTTGAACCGAGCAGTGTTTCTCGAGTTTGGTCCAATAGATCAGTTCTTAGCCATTCGCCGTAAGGAACAGGAAACCCTACTTTTTTCCGATCTATAATTTCTTTAGGAAGAATATTAGAGAAAGTTTTCTTGAGAACTCTTTTTATTTCTCTATTGCGTACTTTAAACGTTGGTTCTAAAGAAGCAGCAAATTCGAGTATTTGATGATCGAGAAGAGGCACCCTTAATTCAATGGAATTTGCCATTGTGGTTTTGTCAGCCTTTATTAGCAGGTCGTCAGGTAACCATGTTTTCGTATCGATGTAGAGCATCTGATTAAGTAGAGGTATATCGGATACGTTGTTAAACAGTTTGTTTACAAAAGTGTTTGCACTTTTACCATTTAGACTTTTATTAAAGTTGGTTTTGTAGAGAAGAGAATTTTCAAGGTGGGGAGTCCCTGTTCTGCCCCAGTAGTATTCTTGTAGTTCAAGTGGCAAGTAACGTCCATATTTTGCTAATTGTTGATATCCACTTGCCTTCCCAATGTTCTCCATGAATTTGCCCAGGATCCCTTTAAATGGACCAGCGATTCTTCGAAGTCTTTCAGTTGCCATTTGATTAGGGTAGTTAGGATAACCTCCAAATGCTTCGTCACCACCTTCGCCAGAAAGCAGTACTTTTACGTACTTACTCGCGAATTCTGAAATGTAGTGTAAGGCTACTGCAGGAGCTTCGCACACAGGTTCGTCGAGATGCCAAAATAACTTTGGCAAGTAGTCCCAAAAATCTTGTGAAGAAATTGTTATATCGTAGTGTTTGGCCCCATACCGCTTAGCGACTAATTTTGCGAAAGGCCTCTCGTCGACGATTCCTTTTTCAGAAAATCCTACTGTGAAAGCACTTATTTCCTTATCGGTTTCATCAGCTGCGTAACTCAACACGGCTGAAGAGTCCATGCCGCCGCTGAGTAAGAAACCAACAGGAACATCGGACATAATGTGCATCTTAATTGTCTGACGTAGCAGGGAGGATAATTCTTCCGACGCCTCTTCGATATTCTTAAAACGATTCTCTGATGAAAAGCTAAGATCCCAATATTGCTGTATCGTCGAGTGTCCTTCCATGTCTACTTCTAGCCAGTATCCGGGAAGCAATTTGTAGATATTGCGAAACATCGTTAATTTACCGGGTAGGTAGCTGAAACACCAAAATGCGTCTACAGATTCTTCGCTAATTACGCAGGGCACTTCTGGAAGCGTTCTCAACGCTTTTAATTCCGAAGCGAAGCATAAGATGTTTGCATCTTTGTAGTAGTAGAGGGGCTTGATCCCGACTCGATCACGGGCAATAAAAAATTTGCGTTTATTCGAATCCCAGATTGCAAAGGCAAACATGCCCTGCAGATGATCGACACAGGATTTCCCATACTCTTCGTATAGATGGACAATGACTTCGGTGTCCGAATGAGTTCTAAAACGATGTCCTTGGGAGATAAGTCTCTCACGCAGTTCTAGATAGTTATAGATCTCTCCATTGAACGTAATCCAAATACTGTCATCTTCGTTAGAGAGCGGTTGCTTGCCCGCTTCGAGGTCGATGATCGACAATCTTACATGACCAATCCCAACAGGTCCATCGAGATGAATCCCATTGCCGTCTGGACCTCGGTGGCGCATGATGTCGAGCATAGGCCTGATTTCGCTTTCCTCAACAGGGCGAGCGTTTTCGAAATTTATCTTTCCTGCTATACCGCACATAAATTGATTTGTAGAACTCTATAATTGAGTTATGAATATTCTTCCGTCCATTTCTCCATGCCGATTGACCATCGGAGAATGGCGGTCCATTTTTGGAAAGAGGTTTTGATCTTGGGCCTTTTATCTGCCGACGAAACCGCTTGAGAGACTGCGAGCGCAGTCATTCTAATAAATGCGCTGAGGGCCATAAACGCTCTATAAAAGAATGCTGCGACTGGCCCTTGGTGTTCCTGGATGAATGCGTGGATCGATTGGCGCATAAATACAGTTGAAAACTTACTGAAGTCGCCAGTCGAGGAGCACCCGCCATGATGCACAACTTGTGCTTGGGGGTGAAAATAGACTTTCAGTCCTAGATTATGAGATTTGCGACATAGATCCATATCCTCTCCATACATGAAGTATTGAGAGTTGAATCCTCCGATTCGGCGAAAGGTATCTGACCGCATGAGCATACACGCTCCACTGATGGCCTCAACCGCGACACATTCATTACTGGCAAATGCAGGATAAGTTCCCCAAAGCCTGGACTCTGGAAACAGTTTTCTCAAAAGGTTCGAATCCAATGCCTGATTAAGAGGTGTGGGGAAGGACTGGACGCAACTGGTCTGAAGGCTTCCGTCAGTATTCAGTAACCTGGCCCCGACCATACCGGCTTGTGGCAATTCCTCTAGCGCGAGTATCATTTGCTGAAGAGAATTCGATTTAAGTTCGGTATCGGGATTGAGCAGAAGTAGGTATTTGCCAGTGACCTGTTCGAATCCGAGGTTGTTCGATTTGCCAAATCCTAGGTTTTTCTCACTTTGGACGAACTGTATTGAGGGAAATTCGCTTGCTAGCATTTCCCCACAACCGTCAAAGGACCCGCCGTCGACCACGACAATTTGACTTACTAGCTCACCGCATGTGGCTTCTATGCTTTGGAGGCACTTGCGGAGGTAGTCCTTGGACTTCCAATTGACGATTAGGACGCTTAGCGACATTTACCAAAGACTGGGCCGTCCCAGAAGTTTGTTCCATTGTTGTTGGCGAGTGTAGCGAATCATCTCTTGATCGTCCACTTGGGAGACTGAAGTAAGATATCCTTTGCAGAATCCCCAGCCGAGGCCTAAGGCGCCCACTAGCAGAGGGCGTTGGAAGCACCGTTTAAGGCATTTAAGAAACATGAAAACTGGCTGGTAGCCGGTAATGTAGTTAGAGACGCCGAACTTCACGTAATTCTTCCAAGTACCGTCAACAGCTCCTGTATATCGATGGTGCTTTAGAGGTATGTCACTGAATGTATAGGTGTTAAAGCCATGCATGTTGGCTTTTAGCTCGTCGATCGTGTCCCAGCCTGGAGCTTGAAAGAGTCCGCCAATCGTATCCCAGCATTTACGACTGTAGATCTTGGTTGCCCCTCTCACGTGAAACGACGGATCGCTGGGAGACTCGCATACCAATTGACCCTCCACTTCGTGACTGATCATTCCCCCGCCAATTCCGAGTTTTGGATTCTCTTCGAACTTTTGAATACAACGCTCGAAATAGTTAGGTTCGAATGAAAGGTCCGCGTCGAATTTTACCAGGAAATCCCAATCTTCTATATTGGTTTTTTGAAAGCCTTCGTTAAAGGCTTCGACGACCCCGCCCCCTTGCTGCCGAAAACCGCGATCGATACGGTGTACTGGCTTAATCCACGGATGTATACTCGCCGCTTCATCTATGATCGATTTAGTGCTGTCTGTCGATCCGTCATTGACGATGATCCATTGCGCGGGTCTTGCCGATTGGGCCACCATCGACTCAATCGTATGCGCGATGTTTTCTTCCTCATTGCGAGCGGGAGTGATGACGATATACTTATAGGACATCTCGAATGCTTGAAACGCGTTGTTAACGATTCCGAATAAGCTTTTTTAGGCGTTGAAAGGTAGCGAGCCAGTTATAGGCGCCGGTTAGCTTGGCTGCCAAAAGCGGTTTGTCGTCTGCGGAATTAGCAGGCAGCCGTTTAAGTTGGAATCGGTTATGCGAATGTTTTGCAGTGCCGATCGCGGTAGTTACGCAATTATCGTATCCGCACTGCTCTAGGACGCTGGTGAAGTGACGGGAAAATTCAGTGTCTTGTTGGGGATAAGCGTAGGGGTAGGCGAAGCTGTGGGTCGGTTTACCTAATTCATTTTCTATTCGTTGCTTCGACTCCGAGAGTTCTGTGTGGATTTCAGTCTTACTGAGCTCGACGAGTTTAGGGTGATTAACGGTATGGGATCCGAACTCGATTCCCGCGTTGTCGAGTTCGTGTACCTCGTTCCAGTTCAAGCACTCTTTGCCCTTGAACGACTTTGTCGTATCGCCGATGTAGGCAGTTGGCAAATACATGGTGGCAGAAAAGCGATGCTTCTGCAGGACAGGATACGCTTCGGTGTAGAAATCGCGAAAGCCATCATCGAATGTGATGGCAACGGCTTGTTTGCTGGATCCTTCAGAAGAGTCTAGGCGCTCCAGTCCTTCTTGCAGCGTTACGCCTTGAAAGCCATTTTGATGAAGGAAATCCATATGCTGGCTAAAGCGCTCCGGATGAGTACAGACCTTAAAGTAGTTTGCTTTGTCTGCCTCGGGATCGTCGGAAAGGCTATGGTACATTAAGATGGGTAAGGCGCGTGCACTGTCGGCATTGTTTCGTAACGTAATAAGCGGTCGAAACAAGTAGAGCGTAAGTAGTCTATCCAGAGACATCAAATGGTTGCTTTGGCAATCTGGGCGTCTGGAATATCGTTTGAAAACGGCTCATTTATACCTCCCACAAGTCGATCGACGAGACTGAGATATTCCTGCTTTTTGCTATTCCAATCGTTTTTCGCGACATAAGCTGAGGCGTTTTCAATGAGCTTGGATCTCAGTTCTACGTCCGTCAGCGTCGCGATCATGGCGCGAGCGAATTCATCGACATTGCCGGATTCGCAAAAGTAGGTCTGGCTGTCGTCGAAATAGAAATCATCGATCGCTGTTCTCGAAATTACTGTAGGCAGTCGTTGAGACATGAACTCCATGATCTTCGTGCTGTAGGCTTCGTTGCCGAATGAATCGGCCCGTTTAGGCACCACCCCAATATCGGCATTCGCGATTGTCTGTGGAATCTCCGTTATAGGGAGATGGCCTTTGAATAGGACTGTGTCTTCCAAGTTCAATTTAGACACAAGCTCCTTGAGTTCATGGACGACGCCTCCTCCGCCATAGATGTGAAATTCTGCGGTAGGAACTGCGGCTCTTACTTGAGGAAACGCCTGAATCGCGATATCGACGCCCTGATGCCACTGCAGCGTTCCTGGGAATATAACGATCTTCCGGTCGTCTTGTCGCGTCTTCTCACGTGGGTAGAAGAGTTCCGGGTCGATGTTGTTGAAAAATACGGAACATCGTTGTTCTTCGACGGATCGGTGGGTGACTGTTTTCTTCCACAGATCGTTTGATATGATCACATGGTCTGAAAACCTGCAGGACCACCGTTCCAACGTTTTTAGAGCTGAATCGAAAAGGGACCGGGAGCCTTTGTTGAATTTGGCGGAAAAGAGCTCGGGAACGAGATCGTGAAGGTCTAGTATGATCTTCGCACCGCTGAGCTTCGGAATCCATGTAGAGAATACGAGCCATTCAGGTATGTTGTGAACGTGTATAAGATCGTAGCGCCGTCGAAAGTGGTTTCGCGTGATAATGAAGAACGCTTTGATTGCAAATAGCGCTAATGGCACGAAATAGGAGAAGGCGCCCCCTTTACGGTTCTCCTTGCGATTGTAGATTTTGTAAAGATTGGCTCCACCGCTTTCGGTGACGCTCAAGGCTTCATGCTCTTGAGCGCAGGCGATCACATCAACATGGTCTCCTCGTCTTGCGAGGGTTTCAGCATAGCGTATGATCCGACCATCGGATTCGTAGTCAGTGAACGCGAGCATGCATACGTTTTTCGGAGCGCGTGTCGTCTTAGATGGCTTAAAAGAGCGGCAATATTCGGAGACCTCTTTAGGCAATGCGTGCCAGTATTGCCCTGAGTGGGCCGTCTTAACATGATTAAGGAAATCTCGATAGCGATCGGGATCGAATTCCGTGGGTCCAGGAGATTCCTTATCTAAGGCGATGTAGTCGGGGTGAAGATTGAGGAAGGCGAAGCCTTGATTCTCAGCTATCCAGTCTAGTTTGTCCTTCCAAATTTGATTATCTTTTTCCTGAAAGAGCAGGAAGAGAGTGGAATCCTGAGGCAGGGTGTAGGGCAGTTCAATATAGCCTGAAGATTCTGGATGCGTGGAACTGCCATTGCTAATTGCGGATCGCTGATTGCGGATGGGTTCTTCTAGTGCAATTTCGCGGGACCGCTTTGGCCCTGTCTGGCTATCCTTGTTGTCCGGTCGTGGTATCCAAAAGGGGAATATGGTATGGGCCCCATCGGGTTGTGGCTCGAAGGGGTCTGTGTCGAATGTCGATGCGTCGTAGTCGATATCGAGCTGGTGAATCCAGTCGAGATTGCGAAGCATGAAACCGGATCGAAAGCCAACCGCGCCCCATTTCTTCAGATAGTGGTTAATGCGTTTGGAATTCTTTTCGAAGACCTTTTTCGACTCGTAGAGCCTGCCGTCGTGGTGCAGGTCGTGGACGCCAACTTCGAATCCGTTGGCTTTTAGCCACTCAATCAGGTCGTCGGGTACTTCGTACTCGCCTTCAGGGATGAAATTGAATGAAGAGCGGAATCCGCACTCCATCTCCAGTTCGGCGAGTTGCTTTACTCGTGAGAGACCGGTTAGTCCCTCTACATCGTGACTTAGGGAAAAACAGAAACGCTTCTCATCGGGCCATCCTGGCCAACCTTCTGGCGGTGCCGTGGCGTTCTTGGGGATGGGCCAGATATCTTTGTAATGCTCGCGCTGCCGTTTTGCCAAAGCCCGTCGAATAGACATGCGAAAACGCTGGGAGAGAAGAGGCTTTGCTAAATAATAGAGTTTGAGTCGGAGCATAGTCGCGGGGCGACGATTGCTAATTGTGGATTACTGATTGCTAATTTGAATAGCGTATCGCGAAACAGTCGTAGCAATTGTGGGCGAGGAACGGGGAGGGAGTTGCGCTCTGATTGCGGATTGCAAATTGAAGATTACAGATTCTGAGACGGAGGTCTTTTATTAACCGGGTCCGTCTTCGCAGGGCTACGCCGAGACAAGGAGGTCGCGGAGAACGCGGAGTTGATTTGCATGAGGGTCGCGCTCTTTTTTATGCTTCGTCATCTTAGCTTCGCTACATCGCGTCCTCAGGCGTGCTTGGCGGACTTCTCTATCAATTCCCTTTCTTATCTACCTTTGCGTTCTTTGCGTCCTCGAACGAGCGGCAGCGAGTGGGCGGTTAGTTAATCGATTGGAATCGCGACGTTCCTTCAGTCGCCAAAGGCTGTGGAGTACTTGCGAAAGCCGTTCCTACTTAGAGGCGACTACAGATCGCCGAGGTACTCTTCTTGGAGGCGTTGGGGGACGTAGCTCTTGGTCTTGTTGAGGATGGCGCCGATGTTGTCGTTGGTTTTTTGAAGCAACTCAGTGGCGCGCTCGACGACGTCTTTGCTGGCCTTTTCGGATTCGATGACGAGGAAGACGGCGTCCATGAAACTGGCGAGACGCGGCGTAACGCTGATCGGACTTACGGCGGGCATGTCGAAGATGATATAATCGAACTCGCTCGTCTTGAGCTTGGGCACCAGATCGTTAAATCGATTGGGGAGGATCTTTGGCAATTTCATTCCGTTCGTTCCCTCGGCAGCGACGACGAGCTTGCCTTCGTTTTTCTTTTCTTCGACGGGACCGGTTTGGAGCAGTTCTTCCAGGTCGGTAACGGCTTCGCCGTGATAGAATTGCTGAGCGGACTCTTGACCCAAGGTCATATCGACGAGCAGCACGTTGCCTTCTCCGGTTTGGGAAAGGGTACCTGCTAAGCCAGCAGCTACAGTAGTGGTACCAGGCTCGTCTCCGATACCGGTGAGGCCGATGAGCTTGGGCTTATGGGTGAGGTTGCGTCCTTCGAAGAAGCCGATGAGTCGATCGCGCAAGGCTTCGTAGTAGGGGTGCAATGCGTGATCGCTCTCCCAAGGACTGGCCTCGGATTTATCCTCGTAGTTGGCGATGGCCCCTTTGCCGTATTGGTCGGGGTCCGCCTTTGCTGCCGCGACGAGGGTGGCGGACTTGGGTTTGTAGCTGTCTTTGGAGGGCTTTTGCTTAGCGCGTTTCTCCCGGTCGAGCGCTCCGCGTCTGCCTGTATTTTTGAGCAGCTTGCGATAGGCGCGGCTCTGGGTGTCGGGAATGGAAAGGAAGAGGGGAATGTTCAAGCTGCGCTTAATGTCCGTCGGGCGTTTGATGGACTGGTCTAAGACCAACTCGATGAGAAAGGCCCATGCTAATCCGAGAGCGAGACCTCCTACGAGGACGCCGCCCGCGATCTTTAGAATCTTATCCTTTGCTGCGACTGGAGGCGTGGGACTTTGCACGATGCCGATGTTATTGACGCGGCCAGCCCCGAAGGCTTCGTCGATTTTGGCTTGTTCGCGGCTTTCCGAGAAGTAGCGATAGTTTTGCTCTTCGATATCCTTGCGGCGACGCAGTTCGAGTATCTCTGTCTCCACAGAAGCAATACGTTCGGCGTCTTTTTGGATCTGCTGGTATTGGGCTTCAAGTACGTTGATTTTGGACCGGAGGGCGGTGACCTGGATAATCTCGGAATTAATGTCGAAACTAGGGCGAGTTCCTCCCGCTTTAGGCGCTCCGGTTGTTGGCTCCGTTTGAACGAGAATAGGGTTTTGTTGCTCTAAAGAAGCTTTGCGTGCTTCCGCGTCGGCGATTTGCTTTTGCACGCCTTTTACGAGCGCATTCTCAAGGGTAAAGCGGGTGAGTAGGTCTTGCTCATTCCGACGTAGGACGTCGAGTTGGGCTTCGATCGAGGCGTAGGCTTGCAGAGCGCTGGGATCAATTTCGGGGACGGCCTCGATCTGAACGCCATCCTGATCATCTCCGGTCGATCGCTGAGGCAGAAGCTTGCGCATTTCTTCGAGCATGGCTTCGCGCGAGGCGAGCTCCGCATTGGCGTCGAACAATGCGCCTTGAATGCTGGCAATCTTGCTGTTCTGGTCCGCTTTGGCTTCTTCGAGGGATATGACGCCTGCTCGATCTAGAGCATTGCGTAGTTCTTCTTCAGTGCGAGCCAGTCGGGAACGGTATTGTTCCGCCTGTTGATTTACGAAGCTGTCGAAGGATCCTGCAGAACGCGTCTCCAAGTGCTTGGCGAGGTAGGCGTCAATGAGCTCTTGCAAGATGGGCTGCACCAAGTTCGGGTTAGGATGATTGTAGTCAACCGTAATGACGGTGCTTCGGCTCGGGATGCGAACTTCGATGGCATCGCGAATCGCTTTAGCGGCTTCCGCTTGTTCATACTGAAGACTGGAGTCGCCTAAAATGCGCCCCGGGCCGATTTTCTCCGCGACCTGCATCGCCAAGTCCATGCTGCTGATGATTTGCAGCTCGGAGTTGATGATGGACTCGCCTCGGGTTTCCAGGGTTGTGATGCGGCTGTCGTCGTCAGAACCGATGGGCGTCTTGCCTTGCTCCACGTAACGGATGAATAGGCGGGCCTGGGAGGAGTAGCTCTTAGGGAAGAACTTGTAGGCGGCTGCGGCGCCGACGACGCCCAAAAGGGCGCAGAGAACGATCTTCACCTTGTGCTTGAAGAGCGTGTAGATGACATCGCTGGGCGTGATGCCGGCAGGTTTGGAGGCTAGGTTCGGGTCTTGCATGGGTAGCCTTCGGCTAGAGTGGAAATTTGAGCTGGAAAGTGGATTGGCGTGAAATTAACCGCATCCGTCTTCGTAGAACTACGCCGCGACATGGAGGATGCGGAGGTCGC
>Ga0208127_1000178_pt1 | contig 32676 bp, 28 predicted proteins | sample ETNtaG_6_FD_185751 | JGI IMG/M metagenome (GOLD analysis project Ga0208127, IMG submission 185751) | Marine microbial and viral communities from oxygen minimum zone, Eastern Pacific Ocean - ETNP201306SV45 (SPAdes) (version 2) | ecosystem: Environmental > Aquatic > Marine > Oceanic ... | reverse complement strand
TTTCTCTGCCAAATCTGATTAAAGAGCAGAAGATTCTTCCTGAATTACTTCAAGCAGAAGTGACCGTAAATAATATTGTCAATTCAGTGAAAACAGTTGAAGAAAAAGATTTTGTGCTCTACTTGAAAGAATTCAATCAGATTAAAGAAAACCTTAGAGCAGGCGGAGCAGAGAAGGCTTCTGAGGAAATTTTACAGTTATTGAATTGATAGAAGCAGGTGTAGATGAAGCAGGAAGAGGTCCTTTAGCTGGCCCAGTATTTGCTGCAGCAGTTATATTGGATGACGCAATAGATATAAAAGGATTGGACGATTCAAAAAAGATTTCAGCAATAAAAAGAGAGCTCATAGCAAGAAAAATACAAGAAACTGCTCTTTCTTGGTCTATAGGCTTAAGTACTGCTCAAGAAATTGACGAAATAAACATTTTAAAGGCCTCTTTGTTGGCGATGAAAAGAGCCATAGAAGGTTTGGATATTTTTCCTGATATTGCTCTTATTGATGGTCAGCATGCACCTAAAACAAAGTGTGAAGTTCAAACAATAATTAGAGGCGATCAATCAAAAAAAAATATTATGGCAGCATCAATTCTTGCTAAGGTAGGGAGAGATAACTATATGAAGGAAGTTGATATCAGGTACCCAGAATATGGTTTTAAACAACATAAAGGTTATCCTACAAAGATGCATCTAGAAGCATTAAAATTGTACGGTGTTACCGATGAACATAGATTAAGCTTTAAACCAGTTAAGATGATAAATGAGCCAAACTGAAAATCTAGATTTTGTGCATTTGCATGTGCATTCTGAGTACTCTCTAGTGGATGGCATAATAAGAGTTAATGAGCTTGTGGATCACACTTTAAAGCTTGGATATCACTCAATAGCATTAACAGATTTAACCAATCTTTTTGGGCTGATTGAATTTTACAGATCTGCCAGGAAGCAAGGCATTAAACCTATAGTTGGGTCTGAGGTTTATGTTGCAAAGGATAAAGACTCCGTTGCAGCTCCATTGGTTCTTTTAGCACAGAACAAGCAAGGCTATATAAACTTAACTAAGTTAGTCTCTAGGGCCTATGTTGACGGCCAAGTTAACGGAGATCCTGTCGTTCTTTTTAGTTGGTTAGAAGAATTCTCTGAAGGAATAATAGCTCTCTCAGGTGGGTTAGACGGTCATATAGGGAACTCAGTTTTGGCAGGTAATCATCAACTTTCAGAATCAAGAATAGACTTCTTCCAGAATATTTTTGGAGATAATTTTTTTATTGAGATCCAAAGAACAGGAAAAGCTAATGAGAAAGAATACAATGATTCAGTTCTAAAGCTAGCTTCAAAGAAAGGAATACCTGTAGTCGCTACCAATAATGTTAGATTTTTGAATGCCGTAGATCCAGATATATCTCCTTCAGATTTTGAAGCTCATGAAGCAAGAGTTTGTATACAAAGAGGTGAGACTTTAGACGACCCAAGAAGATCAAGGAATTACTCTGAAGAGCAATTCTTAAGAAGTAAAGAAGAGATGATTGAACTATTCTCTGATATACCTGAAGCCCTTATCAATACTGTAAAGATTGCTTCTAAATGCAATATAGATTTGGAATTAGGAAAGTTCTACTTACCTGACTTTGAAGTACCAGAAGAGCATTCCAGAGAAGAATTCTTAAGAATAATTTCTAGAGAAGGTTTGTCTAAGCGAATAGATGATATTAAAGAATCAGTTGATTCGTATGACCTGGATGAATCTGCTTACAGCGAAAGATTAGATTATGAGTTAGACATGATTTGTAAGCTAGATTTTGCAGGATACTTTTTAATAGTTGCAGATTTTGTTAATTGGGCTCAAAAGAATGAAATTCCTGTTGGACCTGGAAGAGGTTCTGGTGCTGGTTCTATTGTAGCTTACGCATTAGGCATAACGGCTATAGATCCTATTAGGTATGACTTATTATTTGAACGGTTCCTAAACCCTGAAAGAGTAAGTAATCCTGACTTTGATATCGATTTTTGTATCGAAGGTCGAGACAAGGTTCTTGAATATGTTACAAACAAATATGGGAAGGACTCTGTGGCTCAAATTAGCACAAGAGGTACCATGGCAGCTAGAGCTGTTTTGCGCGATGTAGTAAGAGTTTTAGGAAAACCATATGGTTTCGGAGATCGATTAGCAAAAGCTATTCCGGATGTTTTGGGCATAAGTCTTAACGAAGCATATAAAGAGAAACAATTTAAAGAAACAATTGATGAATCTGATGAGTCTAGAGAAGTTTTTGATATGGCGCTTAAGCTAGAGGGTTTATCGAGAAGTGTTGGAACCCATGCCGCTGGCGTTGTTATCGCTCCAACTGCATTAACTGACTTTACTCCACTTTTCTTGGATTCAGACAAAGGAACAGTGGCATCACAATTTGATATGGGCGATGTAGAGTCAGCAGGTTTAGTTAAATTTGATTTTCTTGGTTTAAAAACACTTACTATAATCGATCAATCTGTTAGAAGAATAAATGCCAAGGCAAAAAATAAAGAAGATGAGATTGATATTGAGAATCTATCTTTAAAGGACGCTGCAACTTTTGAGCTGTTACAAAGGGGAGAAACAACTGGCATATTTCAACTTGAATCAAGAGGAATGAGAGATTATTTAAAGCAACTTATTCCAAATGATTTTGAAGACATTGTCAGTATGAATGCCTTATACCGTCCTGGTGCATTGGGAATGAACATGGTTGATTCTTATATCAACAGAAAGCATGGAAAAGAAGAGGTGACCTATGGTCATGAGGCAGTAAAAAAGATTCTTAGTACCACCTATGGAGTTATTGTATATCAGGAACAAGTTATGCAAATAGCCCAAGAATTGTCTGGCTTTTCACTGGGACAGGCTGATATTTTAAGAAGGGCTATGGGAAAAAAGAAGAAAGAAGAGATGGAAAGTCTACGTTCAACGTTTGTTGAAGGAGCAATAAAAAAGGACGTAAATGAGCGTTATGCTGCCAATCTTTTTGATCAGATAGAGCAATTTGCTGGATATGGATTTAATAGGTCTCATTCAGTTGGCTATGCCTTAATTGCTTATCAAACTGCATGGCTTAAAGCACATTTTCCAGCTGAATTTATGGCATCAGTCTTGTCTTGTGATTTAGGTAATACTGATAATATTCAACTTTTTGTAGATGATTGTAAAAACATAGGTTTAACAGTGCTTAGCCCGGATATTAATGAAAGCTCATATAGATTTGAAGATCTTGATTCTTCAACGATTTTATATGGGTTAGGTGCCATTAAAGGTATAGGGGAGTCATTAGTTGATCAGATAGTATCTGAACGAAAAAGTAAGAAGTTTGTCGATATGTATGACTTCTGTATGAGAGTTGGATTTAACAGGATAAATAAGCGTATCCTCACGACTCTCATTGGCTCAGGGGCCATGGACTCGCTTGGCTCTAGAGAGGATTTATTCCGAAGAATCGATTCCTGCCTAAAAAATGCAGAACAAGCCTCTGAACGAAATAAAAGTAATATAAAAGATTTATTTGGTGAAGAAACTGTCTCTCCCTCAGAGGAGAAAATTGATGAAAATATAGAATTCGATGAAGTGTCTGCTGAATGGAGTGCCTTGGGCTTTTATTTGGATTCTCATCCCTTAGAGAATAAGAAGAAAGAAGTAAGAAACATGTGTGGGTTCTTTATATCTGAGCTGCAATCAGAAGCTCATAAGCAGAGAATTGCAGGTTGTTTAATGCAATTTAATGTGCGACAAGGAAAAAGAGGTAGATTTGCATTTGCTACTCTGGATGATGGTTCAGCAAAGATTGAGGTCTCAATTTGGGCAGATGTGTTTGAAAAATATAGAAATCTATTGAAGAAAGGGCAGGTCTTGGTTGTAGAGGGGATAATAGAAAAGGATGACTACTCAGACTCTGTTAAGCATAAAATGATAGCTGAGAGGATTCTAACTTTTGATGAGGCCCGACGTGAGTACATAAAAAACATCAAAATAGATATTGAAAATAACAATGGAGATACTCAATCAGTAGTTAATTCTCTTAAAGAAATAGCTACTAGCTCTGAAGGAAATTCTGTTTTGATTTCTTATAAAGGTAGCTCTGCTAAGGCGGACATAGCTCTCCCAAATCATTTTTCAGTGAAACTTGATGATGCTTCCGTTAAGGCTTTAGGTAAACGTTTTGGAGCAGAAAATGTAGAGTTCGTTTATCATACTCAAACTCACATAAACTAAATTTTAAAATGTTGAAGAGCTATTTAGATTTTGAACAACCCATAGCCGATCTAGAACAACAGGTATTGGACCTTAAAGATTCCGAACTTGACGATGAATCCATCCAAAAGGAAGTCATACGACTGAATGAATCAATAATGAAAACAACAGAAAAGATTTATTCAAATCTTTCTCCTTGGCAGAACGTACAAGTGGCTCGACATCCTGAGAGACCACATTTTCTAGATTATATTGACAGGATATCTGACGAATTTGATGAACTACATGGTGACAGGCATTTTTCAGACGATAGAGCAGTTATTGGAGGTATAGGGTCAATAGGTGAATATAAAGTTATGTTCATTGGTCATGAAAAAGGCAGATCTACGGAAGAGAAAATCCTACATAATTTTGGTATGTCTCAACCAGAAGGCTATAGAAAGGCATGTCGGTTAATGCAACTTGCAGAAAGATTTTCTTTACCAGTTGTTACATTGGTAGATACCCCCGGGGCTTATCCTGGAATAGATAGTGAAGAAAGAGGTCAAAGTGAAGCTATTGCTTATAATTTAAGAGTAATGTCATCGTTAAAGACACCCATAATTGTTAACGTAGTTGGAGAAGGGGGGTCAGGAGGAGCATTAGCACTAGGTGTTGGAGACCACATAACCATGCTCGAACATTCCACTTACTCCGTTGCATCACCGGAAGCTTGCGCTAGTATCGTCTGGAGAGACTCAACAAAAGCTGATTTAGCAGCTGAGGCAATGAAATTAAATGCTCAGAGTATTCTGGATTTAGGTTTGATCGATGAGGTAATACCTGAACCACTTGGTGGAGCTCATCGAAGTTTTGATCAAGCATCATCTAATTTATCTAAAGTATTAATCAGAAGTTTAGACAAACTTACAAATACTCCTATAAATACGCTTTTAGAAAAGAGATATGAGAGGTTGATGAGTTATGGTTCCATTTAATGTCTCAATTTAGTCTAGACAAAGGATATTTAGAGAATTTCGCAAGGATTGGAGTTGCTTTTTCAGGGGGTCTGGACTCCTCCGTTTTGTTAACATTTTTATCTGATAATCCAGAATATAAAAATAAAATTACAGCTCTTCACGTTAATCATAAGGTTAATAAAGAATCAGATAGTTGGGAAGATTTTTGTAAAGAAAGAGCTTCTGAATTGAATGTTAAGTTCAAGTCTTGGAGATTAGAAAAATTTGAAAAAGTTTCGGAACAATCTTTACGAGAAAAAAGGTACCAAGCCTTTGAGGAATGGGCTAATTCAGGTGACTTAATTATTACTGGTCATCATTTAGATGACCAAACAGAAACTATATTATTTAGATTATTCAGAGGAACGGGCCTTAAAGGATTACGAGGAATAAATATAACTTCAACAGTAGGTCCTTTAAATTTTTACAGACCTTTTTTAGAAAATAATAAAGAAGAATTACTTAACTATGCTTTAAAACACAATATAAACTGGATAGAGGACGATTCAAATAAAGAATCATACTATTCAAGAAATTTGATAAGGAACAATATAATTCCAGAAATACAAAAAAAGTGGCCTTTCATTGATAAATCCCTAAAAAAAATATCTATCAAGGCAACAAAAGCCGCTCAAGTTCTTGAAGAAGTTGCTATGGAGGATTTAAATAAAATCCAATTTTCTAAAAATGTTTTAGACATGGATAAATTAAAATCTTTTTCATCACAGAGACAGCAGAATCTCGTAGTCTTTTGGTTGAATCATTTCAATAATATAAGGCTTTCTCCAGGTCAGGAAGATCAAATCTTTTCATTAATGAATGAGTCTTCCGAAGGTTCTTCTATCTTTAACTTTGATAAACATGACTATACTTCTGATATCAAAATTATTTTCTCATCAAAAGAAATTAGGATAATTGACAATCACTTATTAGAACCTTTATCTGAAAATATGAGTTTAGAATGGGATTTAAAGGACCTAATAAAAATACCCACCGGAGAACTTTCTGTTGAAGAATCATTTGGTAAAGGGCTCGATAAGAAATTTATAGGAAGCGATATAAAAATTAAAGCTAGAGTAGGAGGCGAGAGGTGTAAGCCTTTTGGAAGATCTAAAAGTCAAAAAATAAAAAATCTTTTCCAAGAATTTGAGGTTCCCGATTGGAAGAGAGACTATATTCCTATAATCTATATTGATGAAAAAATAGCCGCTGTAGGTGATTTGTGGGTTTGTGATGAGTTTCATACCAATATCAACGAGCATGGCATATCTATAAAATGGAATCATAATTTTTAAAAGGAGAAAGGGATGAACTTAGAAACTGTAAAATATGAAAAAAAAGGTTCTGTAGCGCTCATAACATTCAATAGGCCTGAAGTAAGAAATGCATTTAATGCAAAGATGACAGAAGATATTCTAGATGCCTTAGTTGAGGCAAAAAATGATTCAAGCGTTAGGGCTATTGTTTTAACTGGTGAGGGACTTAGCTTTTCTGCGGGTGCTGATTTATCAGCCAGAGATAGTAAATGGTCAGATACTGAAATGGCATTAGTTGAGGGTTACTTACCCAGTCTCAGGGAAATAATGGAAATGCCTAAACCGGTTATTTCTGCTGTAAATGGAGCAGCTGCAGGAATAGGCAGCGCTTATGCTATGGCATGTGATCTAACTGTTATGTCTAAGGAGGCTTATATTCTTCAGGCTTTTAGCAATATAGGCCTTATACCTGACGGAGGGGCTAATTGGTTTCTGACTAACACTGTGGGATATAAATTAGCTTACCAGATTGCAATAGAGGGAGAGAGGATTAACTCTGAAAGATGTCTTGAATTAGGATTGGTCAATAAAGTTGTTGAAGCAGAAAATTTACTTGATGAAGCATTGTCATGGGCTGAAAAATTAAGCCTTCGTTCCTCTCAATCATTAAGTCTTACCAAGAAGATAATGAGGCAATCTTTGGATAGTTCTTACCAAGATATTTATAATTTAGAAGCTAAAACTCAAAATACATTAACCGGTTCAGAAGATAATATCGAAGGTATAACCGCCTTTATGGAAAAGAGGCAGCCAAACTTTAAGTAAACTAGTCTCCTTTTTGGCCTTCTAGCTCTAGCCTCAACTCTTGATGCTTTTCTTTTGTAAGCGGATAGAACCAGGTTAAAAATAAAGCGGGTAAAAAGAAAGCAGCACATCCTAGACAATAATATATTCTGAGGGCTAGCATTGCTTCATCAGAATTATTAGTTCCTGGCATGAATCCAGAGAAATCTACCAATATTGCAGCAGCCCAGACCGCAACCATTGCAGATACTTTTGCAATCATTCCATTTAGGGCAAAGAAAGTTCCTGCTCGTCTTCCGCCTGTTTTAAGCGAGTCTAAATCTACAACATCGGCAAGCATTGAGGCTGGTAGAAATTGAAGACCCCCGAAACAAAAACCTTTTAAAAGAAATAGTATATGGAATGCGGTAAAATCCCCTCTCTCAAGAAAAAAACACAGAAAGCTGACTGAACCTGTTCCTACAAGAGTAATACAGAATGCTTTGTGTTTTCCTAGGGTTTTTCCTAGCCAAAGCCAAAATGGTACCCCTATAAGACCTGCTATGAAGTATCTTGCGTATGAGGCTCCAACTGTCTCTATTCCAATGACATCCCTTACAAACCAAAGTGATAATGTATTTCTAAATGACTCTCCTGCGATTACCAAGAATATTATCAATAGGATTCTAACCAAAAGAGGATTTTCTGCTGCATATTTTAATCCTTCAAATAATGGAATTTTCTTTTCAACTTCGGGCATAGGGTCTGGAACTTTCCATAATGCCCAAGCGGCGAATATAGGTAACAGAAATATAATTCCTATTCCCATGCTTGCAAGAATATCGGACATCTTTCCTGAAGTCGCAAAATCTTGAAATACGAAAATTGCAGCCAACATTCTTTTAATAGAGTCAAAAATACTTATACCTTGCCCAGAAACTTCTATAGCCAAAGGTATGAGGGCTGAGATCAATAAACCAATTAGTGTCCATCCTTCTCTTCCGCCTACTACTCTAGATCTTTGATGATAGTCCGGAGAAATCTCTGCTCCCCAAGCGCCATAAGGTATGCTGATAATTGTCGATCCTAAATACATAAGCATCATCCAAATGACGAAATAAGTAATTGAGACCTCAGTACCAGGGATGAATAATTTATAAATTGCTAGCATCATCAGAGGAACACCTAAAATTATCCACGGCTTCCTCCTTCCAATAGATGTTCTGGTTGAGTCACCCAATTGTCCAAGAATAGGATCAGTAATGACATCTGTAAATCTGGCAATTAAAAGTAGATTCGCAATTATATAGAGCGGTATTCCAACAACTTCAGAGTAGAAAGGAATTAACCAAATAGCTATTGGATAGCCAATCATAGCTAAAGGAGTTGCTAATCCTCCATAAGCAAAAATTGTATTGCGCCCTACAGTCGATGTGCTCATATAACTCCCCTAGAAATATCCTATTTCGGAGTTATATTATAGTTTTGATTTATTTAGACAATCTATTTAGGCCGCTAATTACAGATAACAAACCAGCTATTACAGTATTCTGATGCATGCCAACTCCCCATACAGATTCGCCTTCTAATAACAACTCAGAGTAGGCAACTGCCTGTGCATCTGAACCTGAACTGATTGCATGTTGATGATAATCAGATATCTTAATATCAAGATTAAAACTTTTCTTAATGGCATCTATCATCGCATCGATCGGACCATTACCTGAACCTTCTATGGTAATTTCCTTAGAGTCACAGTTAAGAACAATGCTAATCTTATCTGATTGAGAACCATCTTTATTTGAACTTGAATTTATGTGGTGCTCTACAAATTGATAATAGCCAGTATCTTTGAGGTAGGTTCTTTGGAAATTATCCCAAATATCCGAAGGAGAAATCTCTTTTCCAGTTTCGTCTGTAATTTTTTGAATAACTTGACTGAATTCAATTTGCAGCCTCCTAGGCATACTTAGACCATGATCTTTTTCTAGAAGATAAGCTACTCCCCCTTTACCTGATTGACTATTTATGCGAATGACAGCCTCATATGATCTTCCTACATCTTTAGGATCAATGGGAAGGTAGGGCACTTCCCATGTTTCATTATTGGTATTTCTCAGTTCAGCAAGACCTTTTTTTATGGCGTCTTGATGAGAGCCAGAGAAAGCTGTGAATACTAGATCACCAGCATATGGATGTCTGGGATGCACAGGTAATTGATTGCAATATTCTGCTTCTCTCATAATTGGATTAATATTGGAGAAATCTAAATGGGGATCAATTCCTTGTGTCAGCATATTTAAAGCTAATGTAACGAGATCTACATTGCCCGTTCTTTCACCATTTCCAAATAAGGTACCCTCTATCCTATCTGCTCCTGCCATGACTCCAAGCTCTGTAGCAGCAACAGCAGTACCTCTATCATTATGAGGATGCAAACTAACGATTATATTTTCTCTATTATCTAAATTCCTACACATCCATTCTATTTGATCTGCGTAGATATTGGGTGAAGACATCTCAACTGTAGCAGGAAGATTTATAATAGTTTTGTTGTCTTTAGTGGGATTCCAAACTTCATTGACAGCATTACAAACTTCAACAGCATAAGGCAATTCAGTACCTGTGAAACTTTCAGGACTATACTCAAAAGTCCAGTCAGTTTCATTATACTTTTCAGCATGTTCTTTAACCCACTTTGCACCATCAGTGGCTATTTTTTTTATACCGTCTTCATCACTTCTGAATACAACTTTTCTTTGCAGAGTAGATGTTGAATTATAGACATGGACTACGGCTTTATTGGCGCCTTTGAGTGCTTCAAAGGTTCTCTGGATAAGTTCTGGTCTTGCCTGAGTCAAGGCCTGAATAGTGACGTCAGTTGGAATCAGATTGTCTTCAATAATTTTTCTTACAAAATCAAAATCAGTTTGCGATGCAGAGGGAAAACCAACTTCTATCTCTTTAAAGCCTATATCTAATAGAAGTTTGAACATTCTAAGCTTTCTTTCTTCTCCCATAGGCTCTATGAGAGCTTGATTACCATCCCTTAGGTCAACACTGCACCAGATAGGTGATTTTTCGATAGTTTTGGTAGGCCAGCTTCTATCGGATAAATCTATTGGCTTGAAGCCACGATATTTAGAAGCAGAGTCATTAATTATTTTAGTCAATTTTTATCTCCAGAAAATTTTGTTGTAATCAGATTGGAGCTATAAGCCCAAAGTTTTGCCCGGTAAACCCTCATAAAGAGAGACCGGGTAAGTCAGTCGGAGCTGCTTCAATTCTTTGGCGACTAAAATCATCGGCGCTAGCATATATATGCCTTTCATGGAGGTCAAGTTGAGACTTTTTTTTCTAACTGTAAAATCAACATTTATGGCTTTATCTCAGGAAGAAAAACTAATTAATCTCGGAATAGATATTTGGAAAAAACGTCCTGGTAAAGAAATCTCACTTTCTCATAATGAAATATTCCTTATCGATAAAGATTTAGTTTTTGTCATAGGAGATAAAGACAAAAAGTTAAAAAAAGAAGATAAAAGATCCTTTTTATTAACATTAACTAAAAGTATTGGAAGACATAACTTTCAACAACTTGAAAGGCTAATTCAAGTTGAAAACATGTCTCATATTTTTTTGTTAAACGTTGATATGCCTACAGAAATCGACTTTTTAGAGTCTCTTAATGTTATTAATCTACCTTCGATAACAGAAATATGTAGCTCTAGAGATAATAAAGAAAATTTTTTGATTTCGTTGTTTGAATTAGATTTATAAAGAATTTAATGGACTATTCGTACTTAGATTTAAACCACCTAGACTCCATTCTCGCAATAGAGGAAGAGTCAAATCCTTATCCTTGGACGGTGGTAAATTTTAAAGATTGCCTTGATAAAGGTTACTACTCGTTAGCTTTGGAAGAGGAAAAAAATCTTATAGGGTTTGCCATAATGGCTATTTCTACAGAGGAATCCCATTTACTCAATATTGGCATAACAAAAGATGCAAGAGGAAATGGTTATGGAGAAAAATTGCTTAAAAAGATGATAGTTGCTGCAGAAGTAATGGGAAGCAAAAAAATTATCTTAGAGGTGAGGGTGTCTAATACTACAGCTTATAACTTATATAAAAAACTTGGATTCGAGGATATAGGACTGAGGAAGAAATACTATAGGTTACCAGAAGGAAGAGAAGACGCTTACGTTATGTCCAAATCACTCAAAAAGGACATTATGAGTAAATTCTTCTTTTCTAAGAGTTGAGCAGATTTTCTATATCTGATTGAATCTTATCTGGAGTTGTTGAAGGAGCATATCTTGATACAGGTTCACCTTCTTTATTTACTAAGAACTTAGTGAAATTCCATTTAATATTCTCAGTACCCAAAAGACCTTTCTTTTCTCTAGTTAGGAAGCTGAATAAAGGATGTGCATCGTCGCCTTTTACATCTACTTTGCTAAATATTGGAAAGTTATTGTTGTAATTTAATTTACAAAACTCAGTTATCTCTTCATTGGTGCCTGGCTCTTGCCCTCCAAATTGATTGCAAGGAAAAGCTAACACTGAAAAATTTTCATCAGCAAATGTCTGTTGTAACTTCTCTAAGCCCTCATATTGGGGCGTGAAACCACATTGACTTGCAGTGTTAACAATTAGCAGGACCTTGCCCTGATATGAACTTAATTCTATTTTTTGACCTGAAGAGTCTTCACATGTGAATTCGTAAATGTTTTTAGTCATTTTTTTGTATTAATTTTTTATAATGTGCAATTATAACAATATTGTAAGGAGAGAAGGGTGGAGTATAGAAAATTAGGTAATACAGATCTGGACGTAAGTGTAATTTGTTTGGGTACGATGACTTGGGGAGAACAAAATACTTTTGAAGAAGGATATGAGCAAATGGATTATGCTGTTGAGCAAGGTGTTAACTTCTTTGATACTGCAGAACTTTACCCAATCCCACCTAAGCCAGATACACAAGGTAAGACAGAAGAGTGCATTGGTAATTGGTTTAAAAAGTCTGGTAAGAGAGATCAAATAATCCTTGCATCAAAGGTCGCAGGCAGAGCTCCTATGAACTGGTTTAGAGGAGAATCTACCCTCCTAGACAGAGAGAATATAGAAGCTGCAATTGATGCTAGCTTAGTAAGATTACAAACTGATTATATCGACCTTTATCAGCTTCATTGGCCTGATAGGAGAATGAGTATGTTTGGATCAGATGGCCTTGGTTACAAACACTACGAAGCTGAAACTATACCAATTCTAGAAACATTAAGAGTTTTATCGGATTTGGTAGAAGCTGGAAAAATAAGATATGTTGGACTGTCAAATGAAACTCCTTGGGGCTTATCAGAGTTTATTAAATTCTCTGAGATGTTTGATTTGCCAAGGGTAGTGTCTGTACAAAACGCTTACAATTTTTTGAATCGTACTTATGAGCTTGGCATGTCAGAGTTTCATCATAGATCTCAAGTTGGTTTATTAGCTTATTCTCCGCTTGCTCAAGGATACTTATCAGGAAAATATATTGATGGAGCTCGCCCCGAAGGCGCTAGAACAACTTTATTCGAGAGAGGTGACAGATATGAAGTTCCAGGTGCAAACGAAGCGGTGAAATCTTATGTGAATTATGCAAATTCAATAGGCATGGATCCATCCGTCATGGCTAATGCTTTTGTGAATTCTCGAGACTTTGTCACCTCAAACATTATTGGTGCTACTACTATGGAGCAATTAAAGCTTGCAGTAGGAAGCATAGATGTAAAACTCACAGAGGAAGATTTAAAACAAATTTCTATTATCCATAGAAACAATCCTAATCTTTGCCCTTAAGCTTGAAAACTGAAGAGTTAAACTGGTCTTGGAAGAGTTTTGGAGAGCTTAATACATCAGAGCTTTATGAGGTATTGAGCTTTAGACAATCAATTTTTGTAGTTGAGCAGAAATCTTGGTACCAAGATGCTGACGGACTGGATGAATGCGGGGAACACTTGCTTGTGAAAGACAAGAACAAATTGATAGGTTACCTTCGCTTGATACCACCTGGAATGAAATATGATTCACCATCTATCGGAAGAATTGCAATATCAAAGGAATACAGAAGAAATAGTATCGGATCAAAGATAGTAGAAGAAGGCTTAAGAAAAAGTGCCACTATCTACTCGTCAAATTCATCAACAATATCAGCTCAAGAATATCTCATAAGCTTTTATGAAGATCATGGCTTTAAAACCCAAGGAGAGGTCTATGATGAAGACGGTATACCGCATGTGCAGATGGTAAAAAAGTGAATAAAAAAAATCTTCATAACATAATCTTGCTTTCGGGACTAATTGTAGGCGCTCTTATGGCCGGATTTTCAATTATTGAAAAATCTAATCTCTCGAATTTTCAATGGGCAGCAAAAATTGAAGATACTTCAATCCCAATGGAGAAATATTTAACGCAATTAGATGGACTGGCAAAGGATAAAAGATCTCCCATCACTCAAAAAGATAAAGAGTATGTTCTTGAGAGAATGATTGAAGAAGAGCTTTTAATAAAAAGAGCATTAGATTTAGGGATGCTCGATAACAATCCTATGGCAAGAGGTACTATAGTTCAGCAGATGATCAAAACTATAATTTCTGAGAATGCCAGACTAGAAGTCTCGGAAGAGAACCTAGAAGAGTTCTTTAAAAACAATAAAGGCTTCTTTACAAAATCATCCAGACTTAGATTACAACAGATTTATTTTTCTGATTTGCAATTCAATGAAGATTCTTATCTAGAAGCTAACAATGCTTATCAAAAGCTATTGAAAGGAGAGTCTTTCGATACTGTTGCTGCAAAGGGTAGTAAATCTGCTTTAAAAATTCCTAATAGTTTAATGACTCTATCAAAAATAAGAGAATATATAGGTCCGAGTCTCATGAACGCAGCAAACCAATTGGAAGAGGGAGCATTTACGGGACCTATTAAAGTTTCAGGTGGATACAAAATCATTTATTTATTCGAGAAAGAGGTTGCGAAGGAACCTGACCTAAAGCAGATAAGAAATTCCGTTTTAGCAGAATATCAAAAGAGAAGAGATGATAAGTCTTTGAGAGATTACCTAGAAAATCTAAAAAATTGGTATGACGTCTCAAGAAATCTACCTGATTAAATGAATAAACCGTTTTTTTTCAGCTTAATTATCATCTTGCTGAGTACTTCACTGATGTCTCACCAGCGAAGTGAATCATATTCAAAAGTTAAGATAGATTCCAAAGATGATGTAAGGCATGTTCAAGTCGAATTCAGTATTCAGACCTTTGTCCTGCAAAGATTGAACTTAGGCCTAACACGCAATTGGGAACAAGAAATAACCAATGAAATAATTCAAAATTTTAATTTCAATCAAAGTTGTAAGTTTATAGACACTCCTTTTCTAAAAAATTCTTTTTCGACTGGTTACATAAGTTTATCTTGGAAAATGCTATGCGAATCAGAGGAATTAGGAATTGATCTCAATGTTTTTTTTGATGTTGATCCTTCTCATACCCATATAACAACTTTCTTGATTAATTCAGAAGCTTTTCCCGAAAAAGTGTTTACCAGTTCAGAACGACAATGGAAGGAAAAAGCTCAAGAGGTGAAAGATACATCAAGATTTGATTCTTTCACAGACTACCTGAGCTTAGGTTTCAAACATATATTGTCTGGATTTGATCATCTGGCTTTTTTACTGGCACTACTGATTTTGAAACTTCCAATCAAAAGATTAATATTCATTATTACTGGATTCACCATAGGGCACAGTCTGACTTTAGCTTTAGGGGCTCTAGACCTCATCACTCCCTCATCTCAGTTAGTAGAAGCTCTAATAGGTTACTCTATAGTGATCATTGCTATAGAGTCTGCTGCAACTATCACTAATAACCATAATTTATACTCTAAATTATTGTTTCTCTTATCTTTTATTCTTATCTTAATTTTATCCTTCTTAGGCAATATAAAATTTCTTTACGGATTGATAGGTATAAGTATTTTTTCATATAGTTATTTGAAGTTAGCTTCAAAATATAAAGAATTTACTCTTACGATACTGGTTACTTGTTTATTTGGATTGATCCATGGATTCGGATTCGCTGGTAATTTATCCTCAATCGGTTTGATGGAAGGAAGATTACTGCCTGCGATTTTTGGGTTTAATATTGGTGTTGAGCTTGGACAAATACTAGTTATATTTGCTCTAACTCTAGTCTTTCATTTAGTTGGAAAGATTCTTCAGGGAAACACCGATTCGTTAAGAATATATATAGCTTCGGGTTTGACTTGTTTAGGTACTTTTTGGTTCTTAGAAAGACTATTTTAAATTATCCTGATATTTTCTGCTTGTGGTCCTTTTTCAGTATTTTCTACAGAGTACCTAACTCTAGTATTTTCCTTTAACTTCCTTCTGTCTTGAGTTTGAACAGACCTTAAGTGAACAAATAAATCGCCACCTTTATCTCTTATGAGAAAACCATAGCCTTTACTAGGATCAAACCATTTGATGGTTCCAGTTTCACCTCTAAAATTTCTTTTAATTTTTCTACCATATATAAATCCAATTATCGATAGAAATCCTATGCTCCAGAAAGTAGCCAGGGCTTGGTACATTAGGCTATTTCCGAAAGCTAAATCACCTAATGAAAATATAAGTGCCGTATATATACCTGCTATAAGACCACTTGTTATGAAGGCTCTAAAAAACATAATCTGTACAAATTATAACTAAAAATTATGCAATAACCTTAAATCAATTTTTTTAATTCACTCATTTGATGATTCAAGTTTTCTAGTTCACTAGAGAGAGTGGAAAGTCTTTCTTTCTGTGAATCAACCAAATCTTTCGGAGCGTTTTCCGTAAAATTTTTATTTGCAAGTTTTGAAGCTAGCATTTCTTTTTCTTTGGTAAGTTTGTTTATTTTCTTATCTAGCCTCTCGGTCTCTTCATGTACATCAATTAAACCTTCTAAAGGTATCATAACTTTCAGCTTACCAAGGGTGAAGATAGAAGAGGGTGGATCTTCAGAGTCATTTTCAGCCCAATTAATATCTTTTAGACTAGAGAGTTTTTTTATGTAAGAAATAACTTTCTCAAGATTTATTTGATCTATCATTTCACCACCTTTAAAAGTGGCAGAAATCTCTATCGACGGTTTAATTAATAGTTCTCCCCTAATATTCCGGATACCTGATACTACCTCTTTTAACCATTCAATGGTTTGGAAGTCCTCTTCCGACAAGTTTTCAGACTCATTAGGATAGTCGGAGACCATTAAACTTTTGCTTGTTGAATTATGGTAATTTGAAAATTGCGTCCAAATTTCTTCAGTAATAAAGGGCATAATTGGATGCGCCAATCTCAAGGTCCTTTCAAGCACATAGACCATCGATCTAATTATTTCTGATGGATTTGCATCTTTTTCTGAAAGACTAATCTTATGCATTTCGATAAACCAATCACAAAATTCATACCAAATGAACTCGTAGATTGCTTTTGTAGCTAAATCAAATCTGTATTCATCGAATGATTTATTTACCTTATTTAAAGTCTCATTGAATTTATAATCAATCCAGGCATCTATTGTTGTTTGGCTTCGTTTTTCGGCAATACCAAAGGTGTCAATATTTAAATCTATAAACCGGGCTGCATTCCATAATTTATTACAAAAATTTCTATAGCCTTCAACACGCTTAATATCGAAATTTATATCTCTTCCTCCAGTTGCCAGAGAACAAAACGTGAGTCTCAAGGCATCAGTTCCATAAGATTTTATACCTTCAGGAAACTCTTTTTTTGTTTGCTTTATAATTCGGTCTTTCATCTTTGGCTGCATTAGACCATCTGTTCTTTTTGTTAGTAATTCTTCTAAATTAATCCCATCTATTATGTCTAACGGGTCTAAGGTATTACCTTTCGATTTAGACATTTTTTGGCCTTCTGAGTCTTTTATAAGGCCATGTATAAGAATTTTTTTGAAAGGTACCTCGCCTATGAAATGAGTGGTCATCATTATCATTCTTGCTACCCAGAAGAAAATAATATCAAATCCAGTTACTAATACATTTGTTGGGTGATATCGAGAGAGTAGATTTTCTTCTTTTGGCCATCCAAGAGTTGAGAAAGTCCATAAAGCTGAAGAAAACCAAGTATCCAGAACATCTTCCTCTTGTCGAAGATCTCTATCATCTAAATTATATTTTTTACGAACATCTTCTTCAGACTCACCTACATATATGCTTCCTTTTGAATCAAACCACGCTGGAATTCTATGCCCCCACCACAATTGCCTACTGATACACCAATCTTGTATATCATTCATCCAATTAAAATAAAGGTTTTCCCAATTTTTGGGAACAAATTGAGTTTCATTATCTTTTACAACTCGAATAGCTTCTTCAGATAAGTTTTTTACACTTACAAACCACTGATTAGTCACTAGCGGCTGAAGAATAGAGTTGCTTCTTTCACTTCTAGGTATTTGAACCTTATAAGGTTCAGTTTTATTGAGTTGACCAAGTTGTTCCAATTCTTTCAGTATAAGATGCCTGGCTTTATCTACAGTCAGTCCATGATATTGATCTGGTGTTGATTCATTTAATGTACCGTCAAAATTTAAAATATTGATAATAGGAAGGGTGTGTCTTTTTCCCATGTCAAAATCATTAAAGTCATGAGCTGGAGTTATTTTTACACATCCTGTACCGAAATCTGAATCTACATATTCATCTCCAATAATTGCTATTTCTCGATTTACAATAGGGACTATTGCTTTTTTCCCTATCAATTTTTTAAATCTGTCATCATTAGGATTGACTGCTATGGCAGTATCTCCCAAAAGTGTTTCAGGTCTGGTTGTGGCAACGGTTATCTTGTCATTATCTTCGGTCAGGTAATCAATATGCCATAGAAATCCATTTTCCTCTTCAGAGGAAACTTCTAAATCTGAAAGAGCAGTACCTAAGACAGTATCCCAATTTACTAATCTTTCTCCTCTGTAAATTAAGCCTTCGTCATAGAGTTTTATAAAAACCTCTTTGACAGCCAAGCTTAAGTCGTCGCTCATAGTAAATGCTTCTCTAGACCAATCTACTGAAGCACCTAATCGTCTTAATTGTTGAGTTATTTTATTGCCTGATTTTTCTTTCCAATCCCATACTTTCTTTTCAAATCCTTCTCTTCCTATTTCTTCTCTAGAAGTTCCCTCAGTTTCTAATTGCCTTTCAACAACCATTTGAGTAGCTATTCCAGCATGATCAACTCCAACTTGCCAAAGAGTATCGTATCCAGACATTCTTTTATGACGAATCAAAGCGTCCATTAAGGTATTTTGAAAACCATGACCCATATGCAGCGTCCCCGTTACATTTGGGGGTGGGATCATAATACAGAAGGCCTCTTTAGAATTATCAGGCCTTGCTTTAAAAAAACCAGATTTCTCCCATTTTTCATAAATTTCTACTTCTGTAGATTTTGGCTCGTAGTTTTTCTTCATATTGATTCTATGAATTGAGTACTGAGGCCCATTTTATTGCACTTTGTCCATGTACTTGCTGCTCTCTCTCGTAATTTGCCTCCATCCATAACCACAAGTTGAAGATAATTTTTGTAGCTATCAAGATTTTTCGGAATCTCAGGAGAAAGATTCATTATTATTTCTGATCCTAAAGAAAATTTAGTTCCTGGATACCCAATCTTAACAAGATCATTTTCTGCACTATTCGCTAGGTTATGAGTAATGACAGAGAATGTTGGTTTTTCCCATAGGATATCATTTAAATGGTTTGCATCTTCTATACTGGAACAAAAAATATCCAGTGAATCAGCTTGTAAAAAACCATTATCACCTACAATCATCTTATGAGTTAAAGATGCAGCAAACTCTATAGCTTCTTCCATACTATTGCCGGAAGCTATAAAAGTGGCTTCAACCATCTTCAAGCCTTGTCTATGAGATACTGACTCAAAAGTGGGACAGGTCTTCCAGAGCCACCTTTAGCAGCACCTTTGTAGCTTGCAGTGCCAGCAACATCTAGATGTGCCCAAGGGTATTTCTCTGCAAATCTTGATAGAAAGCACGCAGCTGTGATAGTTCCTGCTCGTCCACCTATATTTGCCATATCGGCGAAATTACTGTCTAAATCCTTTTGGTAACTATCCCATATTGGCAATTGCCAGGCCCTATCTGATGCTTTTTCACCTGCTTCCAGCAACTCTTTAGCTAGGCTTTCATTATTACTCATCAATCCTGAAGTAGAGTATCCCAAGGCCATTATTACTGCTCCAGTTAAAGTAGCTATGTCAACAACAGATCTAGGATTAAATCTTTCAACATATGTTAGAGCATCAGCTAAAACTAATCTTCCTTCGGCATCTGTATTAAGAATTTCAACGGTCTTTCCAGACATTGTTCTCACCACATCACCAGGTTTTGTAGCTTTGCTTCCAGGCATATTTTCAGCACTTGCAACTACACCAATTAAATTTATTGGTAAATTTAATTCTGCAACTACTTGCATTGTGCCTATAACGCTTGCCGCACCACACATATCAAATTTCATTTCATCCATCGTTGCTGGTGGTTTTAAACTAATTCCACCAGTATCGAATGTAATGCCCTTACCAACTATGGCATAAGGTTTATCGCCTTTTTTTCCACCCTGATAATTCATAGAAATGAGTTTAGACTCTTGAGCGCTTCCATTTCCTACAGAAAGAAGACAGTCCATACCCATTTTTTTCATTTCTTTTTCGCCAAAAACTCTACAACTCAGTTTTTTATATTTATTCGCAGCAGATCTAGAGCTTGTTGCCAAATAGGACGGAGTACAGACATTACCCGGCAGATTTGCTAAGTCTTTAGCAACATTCATTCCTTGCCCAATGACCTGTCCTGTTTTGAGGCCTTTTCTTAATTTAGTTGTACTTTCTTTCGAGTCGATATAGATATTAACTCGTTTTAAATAATTAATACTTTTGTTCTTTTTATTTAATTTAGCATCGTATGTATAAGACTTACTTTCTACAGCTGTTCCAAATTTTTGAAGAAGAGAAGAATCATTATGTTCTTTTGAGCTGAATTTCATCGAAGGTAACACCACTAATCCAGTTGCAGATTTTTTTGAAGATAGTGCAGAAGTTATGGAAGAAGAAATTTTATCCATATCCTCATTATTGAGAGCTGTATTAGATTTTCCTGTTCCAATCAAGAATATTCTATCGGCCTTCGTGCCTTCATTAGTTGCGATATAAGCCGTTTGTCCAACTTTTGCTTCAAATTCTCCTCTTTTGATGAGTTTTTTTATACTACCATTCGTTGCCGAGTCAATTTTATCGGCTATAGGATTTAAGTTTCTTCCTTCATTTACCCCTACAACTAAAACATCAGCTTTTGATTTCAAAACATTTTTTGATAGCTCTTGGTTTAAAGTTAGCGCGAGTCTTTTTTTCATTTTGTCTCCTTAAGAAAAGATTATTTAAAACGTATTTTATCAATAAATAGAAAAGTTAACTTCAATAGAGAATATTATTCCAATAAAGAGTAGGATTAACCTTTTAGATTATTAATTACCAGTTTTATGATTTTATATCGTTATTTTCTAAATTCTATTTTCTCATATACTGCGACTATAAGCTTAATCTTTATTCTTGTTATTGTTTCTTCTAGATCAATACAATATTTAGAGCAAGCTGCAAGAGGAGAAATTAACGCCGAAATTGTTTTTACTGTTGTTCTTTTCAGGCTTCCTGAATTTCTTGAACTAATTTTGCCCCTGAGTTTTTTCTTGTCTATCGTCCTTACAATTGGAAGGTTAAGATCTGATAGTGAATTTTTAATAATGGAACAGGCTGGATTTTCCAATATCAAAGTTTATTCGCTGCTTGCAATTCCTGCTTTGCTCATTTCAACACTTTTAATTTTCTTTACTATTTTTTTAAACCCCACTCTAGATAAAAGGGTAAGTGAGTTACTTCAAGTAGAATCATTAGAAGATACTTTTAATACATTATCGCCAGGCGAATTTCATAAATTAAATGCTTCTTATTTAATATTTGCACAAGAGAGGCAAGAAAATTTTCTTAGTAATATTTTTTTGGTTGATATAAGTACTGAAAGTGACAAAAGAAATATTTTGGTAGCTGAAAAATTTATTTCTCCATCTCCCGATGATTATATGCTTACCTTTGAAAGTGGATATTCTTATTCTGGAGAAGAAAGTGATCAACTTATTTCTTTAGGATTTGGATCCATGTCCTTACATGGCAAGAATGCTTCAAACAATAAACACACAAAAGAACTTAAAGAAAATAATTTTTCTAACTCTTTAACTTGGGCTGTCTCGAATAGTTTCATGATTATAGTAACCATGTTTATCGCTTTTCCACTGAGTCAAAATTCTCCTAGAAGTGGAAGATACGCAAGGGTTTTACCTGGCTTATTAATTTTTTCAATTTACGCAGGATTATTATTAAGCCTAAAAGGGGAGGTCATACAAAACCTTATTTATCTAATGTCTCTGCACTCCCTTTTTCTAATATTGGCAATTTTGTTAAATTATAGGATGCTCTCGAGCAAAAAAAATTGATTACTATATTTGGTGATATTGTTGAAAGAAATATCTCTAAAAGAGTATTTCTGAGCATATGTATCGTCGCTATCGCAATCTCTTTATTAGATTTTTTGTTTACCCTGATTGCCGAAATTTCTGACCTAAGTCTCACATATACACTTTTAGATGCGCTTACTTACTCTCTTAATTCTATTCCCGGATCCATATATGCCTACTTGTCTTATATTTGTTTGTTGGGTGTATTAATAGGTCTTGGTAGTCTAAAAGAGGAGGGCGAAATTATTGCTGCAAAAGTTTTAGGTAAGTCGAACTTCAAGATGGTCCTAGCATCATTAAGGCCAGCTACTTTAATAATCATCATAGGGCTTATCTTTCAAGAATTATATTTACCTTCAATTTCTCAATCTAATGAGGAAATAAGATTAATAAAACAGAACAGAATAAGTGCTGAAGAGGGATATTGGTTTGCTTCGGAATCTTCTATCAATTTCTTCGGATCGTCACCAAACAAGAATACAGTTACTGATGTAGAAATCTATGAGTTAGGAGGGAAAAATGATATTACAAAAGTAATTAAATCTAAAAGAGCAAGTCGGTTAGACGGAGAATGGATTTTATACGACATACGGGTACATGATTATAAAAATAATTCTATTGATTATTTAGAGGACATGAATTGGAATCAAGGCCCTAATGAAAGTCAGATGAGAAGAGTTCTTTCCCCAAAATACTTATCTATAAGTGAGCTAGATAGGGCCTTGACTGATGAAGGATCTGAATTCAGAAAGAATAAGTTACTTCTAGAGTATTGGCGAAAAATATTCCATCCTGTTACTACGATCTTATTGATTCTTTTGGCTGTTTCTTTTGTTTTCGGAAGTGTAAGAGACGATAGCCTAGGTCGAAGGATATTAGTTGGGGTTTTATTTGCTTTTTCTCTAAATACTTTGCAAAGCCTTTTTGAGAGCATGGCAGCAGTATCTTTATTAAATCCACTATATTCAGTACTCATACCTATGTGGATAGTTCTATTTATCATCGTATTATTTTGGAAATTTAAACTCCACTTATCTTAATAATCCTAGTGTTAGTAACAACATCAGCTAGAGATTTATTATCCTTGTTGAATAAAATGTACAGATATCCGAGTCCAAAAAGTAAAAAAGAGAAAGTTGAGAATGCACAACGTAATAGGCAAATTCTTAGGGTTAGCCTCTTGTTTGAAATCAATCTTATTTTCCATGCTTGCATCCCCAGAGTCTGTCCATCATTTACTAGCCAAAAGTAAGAGTAGAATATTGGACCAGATAAAACTGTTATCAAGAGTTGAATTAGATCTGCAATACTTCCTTTTTCAGGAGCCCCTCCATTAAGTAATACCAATAATAGAGTCAAAGAGAGTATTATTCCCAAAACAGCGAAACTATCATAAAGAAGCGAAAAAACTCTTCTGAAGAAACCGGAATTTTCCATAATTATTTGGATAAGATATTTTTTTTGATTATTCTATACGAATAACAAGGAACTATTATGAATGAATTGACTCAGTCAAACGATACTTATTTTTTAGGTCATCCAAAAGGTCTCGTAACACTTTTCTTAACAGAGATGTGGGAAAGAATGTCCTTTTATGGAATGAGAGGGCTATTGGTGCTATTCATGACAAGGGAAGTTATAGATGGAGGGCTAGATTTAGACCCTGTAACAGCTATGGCAATTTATGGTGTTTATGGAGCATCTGTTTATTTCTTGTGTGTTCCTGGGGGCTGGGTTGCAGATAAGATTTTTGGAGCTCAAAAGACAGTACTTTACGGCGCATTAATCATTACATTGGGTCATTACGTTCTTGCGATTCCACATGAAAAAACTTTCTTCTTGGGATTAGTTCTTGTATCTATTGGAACAGGTTTATTGAAGCCAAATATATCGACTATAGTAGGCCAGCTTTATAAGCCGGGTGATCTAAGAATAGATTCCGGATATACGATATTTTATATGTCGATCAATATAGGCAGTATGTTGGGTTATCTTGTTTGTGGCTACTTAGGAGAGAAGATTGGCTGGCATTGGGGTTTTGGAGCTGCTGGGGTCGGTATGACTTTTGGTGTTATTCAATACATTCTTACAAAAAATTCTTTAGGAGATGCAGGATTACTACCCACTCTTGAAGCGGGAGAAGATAGCTCAAGATACTTCTCAATTTTTTCTATTGGTGCAATTATTTTTGCACTATTAATTTTCTCTTCTTTCCTTGGCCTTTGGACTATTGATCCACAGTTTCTTAATCAACTAATAGTTTACTTAATATTATTCGTAGCTATTTTTTACTTTGTTTATTTATATTTATTCGCAGATCTTAACAAGGCTGAACGAGGTAATATTTCAATGTTACTTTTGCTTTTCATAGGCTCAGTACTTTTTTGGGCTGGTTTTGATCAAGGCGGTTCTTCCTTAAATCTATTTGCTAAAGACTACACCGACTTATTTATATTTGGGTGGGAAATGCCCGCAACATTTTTACAAGTTGCCAATCCTTTGATGGTAGTCATATTTGCGCCTTTCTTTGCAGCCTTTTGGATAAATTTAGGAAAACGAAATCTAGATTTAGATACACCTCAGAAATTTGCTTTAGGTTGTTTTTTGATGGCTATTGGGTTTTTTATAATGGTCTTCGGAGTTGAAGTAGCCCTAGAAAATGAGAAAGCTGGTGTTAAGTGGCTTTTATTAACTTATCTTTTCCATACTCTCGGCGAGCTTTGCCTAAGCCCAGTTGGATTATCCGCGACAGCTAAATATTCTCCTAAAAGATATAAAGGTCAAATGATGGGTATATGGTTTTTGTCTTCTTCTTTGGCTGCAGGATTAGCCGGACTATTGGCTAGTCAATCTTTCGAATCAGGAATCTCTAGTATGCCAACTTTATTTAATCAAATTATTCTTGCTTTAGTTGTCGTAGGAGTGGTCTTATTAATTGCAAATAAATTTGTTAAAGCCAGTGCCGATCTAGGTGATTCTCCCAACTAGGTAAGTGAAGTATAAGTTAGCTCTCAGAAACTAGTTTTATCAATATAGTTTTATATATTGCATTTAACCCTTCTAGATCTTCTGTCCTTACACTTTCATTTACTTTATGAATAGAAGCATTTCCAGGCCCAAATTCTACAACCTGAGCTCCTGTAGGGGCTATAAATCTGCCGTCAGAAGTGCCTCCGTCTGTTGTACATACTGGCTCTATACCTTTAACTTCATTTATAGAGTCTTTAACAGCATTTATTAGATCTAGTTCTGTTGTAAGAAAAGGCTTTCCTCCTATGACCCAATCTATTTCATAATTTATATGATACTTTTTAAGAATTGATTCAATATCATTTTTTATTTCTTCTTCAGATGTTGAAGGTGAATGTCGCACATTTAAGTCCAAGAGAAGATTACCGGGTATTACATTTGTTGCTCCAGTTCCTGAATTTATATTAGATATTTGCAAAACACTATCTTGGAATTCACCTGTTTGATCTTTCCATTTTAGATTTGAAAGTTCGACGAGCGGAACAGAAAAGCTATGAATCGGATTATTAGCCTTATCAGGATAAGCAACATGACCTTGTGTTCCAATAACATTAATCCTAGCAGAGATAGAACCTCTCCTTCCTATTTTAATAACATCTCCGAGGTGATTATCAGAAGTCGGTTCACCAACAAGACACCAACTTATTTTTTCCCCTTTCTTTTCCAGATAATCCACCACTTTACTTACCCCATCAATTGCAGGACCTTCTTCATCGCTAGTAAGTAAAACCCCAATTCTTCCGATTAAGGAGTGATTTTCCTTAAGAAAATCTTCAATTGAGGTTACAAAAGCTGCAACACTACTTTTCATGTCTGCGGTTCCTCTTCCCACCATCAAGGGACCTTTTTCGGTAGCAATGAAAGGATCGCTATCCCATTCATCAATAGGGCCAGTAGGTACAACATCAGTATGACCAAGAAAAACAAAGATAGGTCCAGAATCTCCGTAGGTTGCCCAGAGGTTATCCACTTCTCCAAATTTAAGATGTTCTATATGGAAACCAATCTTTTCAAGTCTCGAAGCAATAATTTCCTGACATCCTGCATCGTCAGGTGTGACAGATTTTTTTGAGATAAGTAACTTAGCGAGATCTAAAGTATTATTCATTTTAATTCTCTAGTCATTTTTATGCAGACTCTCATTCAAAATTACACTCTTATAGTTTGGCTTGCATTGGATAGCTCCAGTAAGTGAATTTCTTATAAACATTAGATCATCTTCATTTGATAGGCTAGAGGCTTTAACTGTATCTTTTGTTTCGCCATTAGCGTCAATGACTTCTACTTTAGCGCCACCGGTTAAATAAAGACCTGCCTCAACAATACATCTATTACCAAGAGGAATACCAAGACCTGAGTTAGCTCCTAATAAGCAATCTTCGCCAACGGATATTTTTACTTCGTTTCCTCCTGATAAGGTGCCCATAGTTGAGCATCCTCCACCTAGATCAGAATTCTTCCCTATCACTACTCCTGCTGAAATTCTGCCTTCTATCATTGCTGTACCAAGTGTCCCTGCATTGAAATTAACAAAACCTTCATGCATTACTGTTGTTCCTTCCGAAAGATGAGCACCTAACCTAACTCTACTAGCATCAGCAATCCTGACACCATCAGGAATAATGTAATCTGTCATACAGGGAAATTTGTCTAATGACCTTACTACTACGTCACCCACTTCTTTTCTTACTAGATTTATTTCAGTAGGATCAACCGGGCCATGATTTGTCCAAGCTATATTTGGTAAGGCACCAAAAATACCATCAAGATTTAGTGTATTAGGCTGTGAAACTGTTAAAGACAGAAGATAGAGCTTCAGATAAGCATCACAGATATCTGATATAGGATCATCCTCCGTGATCTTGTGAATAATCAATTGATGATTTTCTTTTATGCAAAGTTTCTGTTCCATCGCCTTTTCAAAATCTTTGGAATCATGTGATTGATTGATAAAGCCATCAATAACTTCGTAACCAGGATGTTTCAATCCTAATGTATTTAAGAATTCTTCATTTTGACTAAGAATTAGATGATAGCGAACATCAAGTTTTACTCCTAAAGAGTTAAGTTTAGAAACTCCAATGCCAATTAAGGGAAATGTATTCATTTGCATATTATAAGTTCTGCAAATGCTGAGGGATAGATCAAAAGCTTCTCAGAATTCCTTTAAGGTTTTATTAACGGCTGTAAAAGCTTTGCTTACTGTCTCCAAATCATGAACTACAGCTAACCTTAAGTATCCTTTTCCTGGGTTTGCACCTTGATTTTCTTTGGCGAGGTAAGAACCGGGAAGACTTAATATAGCTTCATTTTGATAAAGGGTCTTGGCAAAAATTTCATCATCACATGGAAGTTTTAGCCATAAATAGAAACCTCCCGGAGGCCTGCTTAGGTTATCAATTGTTTCAAGACATGAAATTGCTGTTGTATATTTCCTATCATATTCGATTCTATTTTCCATAACATGTTTTCTGTCAGACCAAGCCCAAGCGCTTGCTTTTTGAGTTGGAAAGGAAAGAGTAACTCCATGATAGGTCCTATAAAGGGATAATTTCTCAATAACCTCTTTACCTGCGCAGATAAAACCAGATCTCAAGCCCGCGAGGTTAGATCGTTTTGACAGGCTGTGGAACACGACACTTCTGGAATGAAGTGTAGATAAATCATCGCACTCCAAAAGTCCCGTTGGGGGGTTAGAGTTGCTTTCATAAATATCCGTATAACATTCATCAGAACAAACTAGAAAATCGTATTTCTCTGCCTTGGCTAGAAGACCTTCATATTCTTTTTTACTTAGACAATAGCCAGTAGGGTTTGAAGGTGAGCATAGTATTAAGAGCTGACAATCTTTCCAGATATTTTCAGGAATATTATCAAAATTAGGTTTGAAACCATCTGACTCCTCAGCATTAACATAGAAAGGTTCTGCACCTGCCATAATGGCTGCACCTTCATAAATTTTGTAAAAGGGATTAGGTAAGATGACTTTAGGATTGTTTTTAGTTGTATCTATGACTGCCTGAATAAAAGAAAAAATACCCTCTCTAGTGCCTGAAAGAGGCAAGACATGAAGGTCTGGATTCACATTGTTGACTGAAAACCTATCTGATAGCCATTCGCAATATGCCTCTCTTAAAGACAGATCTCCAGTTGAAGTAGGGTACTTAGAAAAATCAGAGGAAAAATTAGTAATGATATCGAGAGCTTCTTTTGGAGCTTTTCCTTTAGGCTCTCCTATATGAAGCCCGATTATTTCCTCTGGTTCTTTTTCAATGTCTTTTAATAAATCTGACAAGTACTGAAAAGGATATTCTGTTAAATGATCTAGATTATTATTCATCTTAGTTCTCCGCTTAATGAGGTTTTAAGATCACTCAAAAGATTGTTTAAATCATTCTTTTTTATAAAGGGCGTATCCTGCTTTGATGTAATGCTAAACCTATCTTCAGCCTTCTCTCCATAGGTAGCTATTCTAGCTTTTTTTATCAAGGCACCATGCTTTAGAAAAACTTGGCAAATTGAAGCTAATAAACCTGGCCTGTCAGATGTTTTTATTTCTAAATTCGTCCATCTATTCGACATATCATGATTGAAAGTAATTTCCGTAGTTGTCTGAAAATGTTTTAAGTGCCTTGGCAGTCTTTTTTTAACAATTTTTGGTTTAAGTACTTTTTCATTTAATGCTTGGTTTAATTTATCTATCAAAACTTTCGCTTTTGTGGACTCTAAATCAACTTTATTTCCTTGATCGCTGATTGTAATTAAATCTGTACAAAATCCATTTTTCATACCGTAAAGCTTAGCATCAATAAAATTGATATTCTCAGAATCTAATATGCCTACTATAGTTGCAAATAGATTTGCTCTATCTTTTGTATGAATAAAAATAGACGATAAGGATTCCTTATCCTGTTCAATCATTTCTACTATGGTCTCTTGTTTTGAAGAAAGGATTATTTCTGCATGTTGACTTAAATCAAAATGATCTGACCCCTCAAAGTAGTCTGGATAAAATCTATCCCATAAATTTTCAATTTCTGACGATTTATATTTTTTTATAAGTTTAAGTGCTTTAGTTTTTTTCTCGTCAATAGAATTGTTCAAAAGAATAGAATCTCTGAAATATAACTTTGTTCTGTCATATAGTTGCCTTAATAGGGAGGCATTCCAAGAGTTCCATAGATTTGGATTTGTAGCACTAACATCTGCGACAGTTAAACAATAAAGATAATTAAGTGTTTCAACGTTGCTAACTTTCTCGGCAAATTCTTTTACTACTGAGTTGTCTGTAAGGTCTTTTTTTTGTGAAGTTACCGACATCAGCAGGTGATTTTCAACTAACCATTCAATTAATTTTGTATCTTCTTTTGTAAATAAGTGTTTCTTACAGAAGTTCCTTACAATTACTTTTCCTAAATTGGAATGATCAGAACCTCTACCTTTCCCTATGTCATGATACAAACCAGCAATGTAAAGTATTTCAAGTTTGGGCAGCTTATTGATTATTTTAGCTGCAAGAGGGAATTTCTCTTCAGATTTTCCTAGAGTCATCCATCTCATATTCCTTAGTACCTCCAAGGTATGCGCATCTACTGTGTAAATATGAAATAAATCATATTGCATTTGTCCCGTTATCCTTCCAAATTCAGGCAAGTATCTACCCAATATTCCCAAGTCTTTCATTTTCTCCAATTGAGTTACCAGCAATCTCTTGGATTTAAGTAGTTTTAGAAAAAGAAGAATATTTTGCTTTTTAGATCTAAAGTCAGAGTTTATTAGATCTCTGTCTCTTTTTAGTGCTCTAAGTGTCTGCGAACCTATACCTTTTACATCGGGATTTTCACTTAATTTAATGAAAAGATCTAAGAGTAAGCTGGGATTTCTCTTAAAACCTTCCATCTCATAAAGATGAATAAGATTATTTTTAATAAAGAAATTGGAGTCAAGCTTCTTCTTTCTAGAGAATTTCGTTAATTCATAATTTTCTCTAATACTCTGAATAAAGGTTGAGTTTATTTCAGAGATACTCAATGAAGATCTATAGTACCTATGCATTAATTTTTCAGCTGCTTGATTTGATGATTTGGCAGATGGAAATAGCTTCATCGCTACAGGTATTTGATGTTCAAATAGAAGCCTATCCTCCTCTCTATTTGCTTCTAAATGAGTTAAATATCTTATGACCCATAGCCAATATTTTGCTTTGTTGAGTTCCTTTCTCTCTTCAGTGGTGAGCGCACCAGTTAACTTATCACTTTCAGACATGTTGCGAGCGGAATTCTTAATTAACCAGTCAATAGTATGAATATCTCTCAATCCGCCTGGAGAAGATTTAATATCAGGTTCTAAGTTGTATGATGTATTGTTGAAAGATTGATGACGATCAATTTGTTCTTGAACTTTCTTTTGAATAAATGATTTATTTCTCCAAAGATTTTTTGTATCTATTATGCTCAAGTACATTCTATGCAGCTCATCAGTGCCAGCAATTTTTCTGAATTCAAGCATATTAGTCATAGTGTAAACATCCTCTCTGGCCTGCTTTTTTGCTTGTTTTAATGTCCTTACACTATGTCCAATTTCCAGTCCTAGGTCCCACAAAAGGCTAATAAATTTTTCTATTTTTTTTTGCTCTTCTTTAGAGAGACCTGTCTTTGATAGGAGTAATAAATCAATGTCAGAGTATGGGTGAAGTTCTCCCCGGCCATAGCCACCGACAGAAAATATACCGAAATCGTTGATGGATGCCAGATCAGTTTTCTTGAATGCTTCTCGAATTAACTTATCAGTATTTTCAGATCTTTGATTCAAGAAATATTCTATTCCTCTTATCTGTCTTCCTCTATCTCTGAAGAGCCATTGATCAAATTGTCGCGATAAAATATTGCTATCAGCTTCTTTTAGATCAATCAATTCTTCTAACATTAAGTTTTACTAAACTTCTTCTGATCGTAATGTAAGAATTTCTGCGCCATCTTTATTTACGTAGATAGTGTGTTCCCATTGTGCTGAATTCCTTCCATCTTGGGTTTCAACAGTCCATCCGTCTGAAAGGAGTTTTGTAGATTTTGATCCTAAGTTAATCATAGGCTCTATGGTGAAACACATCCCTTCAATTATCTCTTGACCTGTATTTGCGGTTCCGTAGTGAAGTATCTGAGGTTCATCATGATAGATTTTGCCAATACCATGACCACAATACTCTTCTACAACGGAATAATGATTTTTTTCAGCATGAGTCTGAATGGCGTGTCCAATATCACCAAGATTTGCTCCTGGCTTTACTGCTTCAATGCCTCTATACAGACATTCTTGAGTTATTTGAACAAGCCTTTGGTTGTGAGCCTGGACTTTACCAACAAGAAACATTTTAGAAGTATCACCATGCCACCCATCTTTGATAACCGTGACATCTATGTTCATGATATCTCCACTTTTCAAGATCCTGTTATTGTCTGGAATACCATGACATATAACTTGATTGATGCTAGTACATAGAGTTTTTTCAAAACCCCTATACCCTACATTAGCGGGGATGGCCTTCTGCTCATTCACAATATAGTCATGACATATTTTATCTAGCTCTCCAGTAGAAATTCCCGGCTTAACGTAATCACTAATCATTTCTAATACTTCACCGGCAAGTCTTCCTGCCTCTCTCATACCATTAAGCTCTTCTATATTTTTTAACACTTTTTATCCAATTTTCTAAGGTTTTGATGGACACAATATCTATCATTTATTATAGTGTGGTTTTAATGCCTACAGGCCTTAAAATACACATAAGCGAGCTTCAGATTCAATTCTGGTTCGCTTTTTTTTCGACTAAATCAGGCCCTATTTTATCTCAAGGCTATGGAAAATAAGATAATTATTCCACTTGATTTAGATTATCAGGAAGCAATGAAACTCACTCATTTGCTCGATCCTAAAATATGCAGGATGAAAATAGGTAACCAACTCTTTACATCATCAGGGCCCAAGGTTATTAAAGAATTGCAACAGGATGGCTTCGATATATTTCTCGATCTAAAGTTCCATGATATCCCCAATACCGTGCATGAAGCTGTGAAATCTGCTGCAGATCTAGGAGTATGGATGGTGAATGTTCATGCTTCTGGAGGCAAGCAAATGCTGGAGGCTTCAAAAAAAGCTTTAGAACATTTCTCTAATCCTCCTTTACTAATAGCCGTTACAGTTCTAACAAGTCTTTCCAAAGAATCTCTTTCAGATGTAGGTTTGGATAATTTAGATGAACAAGTATTAAGACTTACTAGTTTGGCAAAAGATTGCGGACTAGATGGTGTTGTATGTTCTTCGTCAGACACAGCATCTGTTAAAAAGGAGTTTGGAGAGGAATTTTTAGCAGTTACTCCAGGAATAAGACCGTCCGGATCAAGCTTGGATGATCAGAGCAGAGTTTCGACTCCTTCCGAAGCGATAAAGAATGGTTCTGATTATCTTGTCATAGGCAGACCAATTACAGGGTCAGCAGATCCAAAAAGGGCGCTTGAAGAAATATATAAAGAAATATCATGAATAAAGACAAGGCCATACTAGCTCTAGCAGATGGAACGATTTTTGAAGGTAGAAGTATAGGTGCCAAAGGAGAGGTCAATGGTGAAATTGTATTTAATACCTCAATGAGCGGCTATCAAGAAATACTCACTGACCCATCTTATGCAAAACAGATAGTTACTTTAACTTATCCTCATATAGGTAATACCGGCACTAATTCAGAAGATGAAGAATCAAATGATATTTGGT
>Ga0208127_1000175_pt1 | contig 32774 bp, 31 predicted proteins | sample ETNtaG_6_FD_185751 | JGI IMG/M metagenome (GOLD analysis project Ga0208127, IMG submission 185751) | Marine microbial and viral communities from oxygen minimum zone, Eastern Pacific Ocean - ETNP201306SV45 (SPAdes) (version 2) | ecosystem: Environmental > Aquatic > Marine > Oceanic ... | reverse complement strand
GAAAGATCTGTTTTCCTTAATCGAATTCTATTCTCTTCTTTAGCAATACTTCTTTTAGGTGGTCTCGTTATTTCAAGACTGGTTTATCTGATGGTTATTGAATCAGATGAATTGAGCCTCAGATCAATGAACAATACACTGAGAACACAGTCTATCCCGGCTCCAAGAGGGCTGATTTATGATAGAAACATTGAAGTCATTGCAGAAAACAAACCCAAGTTTCAATTGGAAATGGTTCCAGAACAAGTAAATGAGCTTCAAAGTTCTCTTTTATATCTCACAGAATTGGGGATCCTGGATGAAGATGAAATACCAATCATCGAAGAAAGAGTTAGAAGAAATTATCAATTCAAAAGCATTGTCATAAGAAGAGATTTGGATGAGAGGGAGATGGCAATATTTGCCAATAACAAGATATTGCTTAAAGGATTTGATATTAAATCAAGATTAACCAGGAATTATCCACAAAATGAAATCTATGCTCATGTTGTGGGTTATATGGGCTCTATTTCTAATAGTGACTACCAGCGTTTTGATCCTTCTTTCTATACTGGCAAAGAACAAATTGGTAAATCAGCAATTGAGAGAGAGTATGAGCATATTTTGAGAGGCATACCTGGAAAACAGAAACTATTGGTCAATGTCAGAGGCCGAGTAATGGATCAGGTTGAAAAAGAAGCCTTCGTGTCCGGCAATGATATTATTTTGACCCTCAACAGTGAATTGCAAAGGACCGCCTATGAGTCCATGGCAGGAAAAAAGGGCTCTGTAGTGGCTTTGGATCCGAGAAATGGAGAAATTCTAGCAATGATCAGTATGCCCTCCTTTGATCCAACGGCTATCAGCCTTGGGCTTACACAATCTGATTTTGATAAATTAAACAAAGATAAAAAGAGGCCTCTATTCAATCGAGCAATAGCTGGGCAGTACCCTCCCGGCTCCACTGTAAAGCCAATGCTCGCTCTCGGTGCACTTGATATGGGGATAGTAGATTCTGAATACTATCTGCCATGTGAAGGAGAATTCAAACTTCCAAATTATTCTAGACCATTCAGAGATTGGGCAACTCATGGTTCGGTGAATGCAAAAAGAGCAATTCAAGCCTCTTGTGATGTTTATTTTTATGAAACAGCTGTTGAAATGGGGATTGAACGCATGAGCGCTTTTCTAAAAAAATTCAATTTGGGTGAAGAAACAAAAGTAGACTTAAACTCTGAAAAAGAAGGTGTTGTTCCAAACAAAGAATGGAAAAAAAATAATTTTACATCGAAACAAAATCAAAACTGGTATCTGGGAGAAACAGTAATTGCAGGGATTGGGCAAGGCTATATGCTCGCCACACCAATGCAATTGGCATATGCAACATCCATCATCGCAAACAGAGGTTTTGCATTTAAACCTCACATTTTAAAACAGATTAATTTGAAAGATTCTGATGAGCCATTAACAACTCAGTCGGAGAGAATTGATCATGTAATGAATATTGATCAAAAATATTGGGACATAGTATTTGATGGTATGAATGCAGTTGTAAATGAACAAAGGGGCACTGCATATGGCGTCTTTCCCGAGAACTCAGATATTGCTGGTAAAACTGGCACCTCGCAGGTTTTCAGTATGGATAAACGCTCAGGAGACGATGTGCCTGAAGAGTTGAGAGATCATGGGCTCTTCATTGGTTTCGCTCCAATAAATAACCCTGAAATTGTGATTGCCGTACTTGTTGAAAATGGTGGCGGGGGTCGAGTGGCAGCAGCGCCAGTTGCAGAAAGAATGTTTAGCAAATTCTTAGAAATTGGAGGCAGAAAAGTTGTTGAATCAAATTGATACTTGGCAAATTCAATCGAAAGAAGGATTGATGCATCAACTTCACATTGATTTGCCTTTAATGATCGCAGTCCTTTTAGCAAGTGCTGTGAGTGCGATTGCAATTTTCTCTGCATCAAATAGCAGCGAAGCCTTTCTTACATCACATCTCATAAGAATTGGCCTTTCTATCCTTGCCATGATCATAGCTGCACAATTCAGCCCACTGTTTTACTCAAGAATATCTCCTTGGCTTTATTCGATTTGTTTAATACTTCTAATCGCAGTTTTCTTTTTTGGAGAGACCAGAAATAATGCGACTCGATGGATTGATATCGGAATCTCATTCCAACCCTCAGAGCTACTCAAGATTGCAATGCCATTGGTCGTTGCTAGGTACATCGCCTCTGGGTCAATACCGTTAAATAATACAAATATTATTGCATCTTTAATACTCGTGCTTGTCCCAACTGCTTTGATTTTTAAGCAGCCTGATCTTGGGACATCGGTGCTGATAGCCTTTTCTGGATTGGTAATCATTTTCTTATCGGGCATCAAGAAGCGCTATCTCTTTTCAGCTGTCTTTCTTTTTCTTTGCTGTCTTCCATTCATTTGGAGAACAATTCATCCATTTCAGCAACAACGAGTTCTGACTTTCCTCGATCCTGAAAAAGATCCTCTCGGGGCCGGCTATCATATCATTCAGTCAAAAATTGCGATTGGTTCTGGCGGTCTATTTGGAAAGGGATGGTTAAACGGTACTCAAGGTCAACTGGACTTTCTGCCTGAAAGAACGACTGATTTTATTTTTTCAATTTTGGCAGAAGAATTCGGGTTAATTGGTGTTCTTTTTATAATTTCCATTTATCTATTCATCGTGGGAAGGGGTCTGCTAATTGCAATCAATTCTGATGACCTTTTTTCAAGATTGGCAGCATCAAGCATCAGTTTGACATTTTTTATATATGTCTTCGTAAACATAGGAATGACAACTGGGTTACTTCCCGTTGTTGGTGTACCGCTGCCTCTCATCAGTAAAGGAGGCACATCCAGCCTGACGCTTATGGCAAGTCTGGGTATATTGATGTCACTACATACGCATAAACGTTTAATACCAAAATAGGAAATGAACATGATTCACCAAATGAAATATCTAATCATTAACTTAGCTCTTTTGATCGGTATGTATCCAACAATCGCCCTATCAGATCAAGAAACAGAAAAAAGTCTTCTGATAGATGAATTGATTCAGCAACATGGGTTTGATGAGCAGTATGTAATGAATATCTTTGAGAATACAGAGTATCTTCCTGAGCTGATTGAATCAATATCAAGACCAGCTGAAAGAACAAAAACTTGGCCAGAATATAGAAACATCTTCATTACAAATAAAAGAATCGCTGCTGGAGTGCTTTTTGCAAAACAAAATACTGACCTAATCAACCGTGCCGTGACCGAAATGGGTATACCAAGAAAGATCCTTCTTGGCATATTGGGTGTAGAGACTTATTTTGGAAGAATTCAGGGAAGTTATAAAGTAATTGATTCGCTTTATACGCTTGCCACTGGATACCCGCCAAGAGCAAAATTCTTTAGGAGCGAACTGATCAATCTCTTTTATCTTTGTAGAGAAGAAGATTTTTCAATTCTTGATATCAAAGGTTCATATGCCGGAGCGATGGGGGCAGCTCAATTCATTTCATCGAGTTATAGAAACTATGCCGTTGATGGCAATGCAGATGGAAAGATTGATCTTTTCAATAGCTGGGATGATGTACTTATGAGCATTGGAAATTATTTAAAACAAAATGGATGGGATACATCAAAGAAGTTATACAGTCGCTATCCTGCAAATGAAATGCAAATTTCAAAACTGTCATCAAAAACTATAAATCCAACATCAACAATTCAAGGTCTTCTAACTCAGGGCATTGAGATTGATGGATTTGATAACGATGACATAGCACAATTGATTCGATTGGATGACCAAGACTTAGAATACGATTCTTATATTGGACACCACAACTTATATGTTATAACCACATATAATCGAAATGTAATGTACGCATTGGTTGTGATTCAACTTGGAGAAGCAATCGAAAGTTATCTTGATTAATTAATGTTTATGAAGAAATTACTTTTCTTATTGCTCTCTTTTACTCTGACGATGTCAGGATGCTCCTTGCGCCAGCAAAATAATAACTTCAATCTGACAGAACACGAAGTCACTTCAATTTTAAATGATGCATGCACAATCAAGCGTGATAAAAGGCAACGATACAAAATTGATGGAAGAAGATATAGGACACTTTCTTCAAGCAAAGGCTATAAAAAAAGAGGCATTGCTTCATGGTATGGCTCAGACTTTGATGGAAAGCAAACTGCTTGTGGTGAGGAGTATGATATGTATGACTTCACAGCCGCTCATAAAACACTTCCTCTGCCGTCTTATGTCAAAGTTCAAAACTTGAAGAATGGAAAAACAGTGATTGTGAAAGTAAATGACAGAGGCCCATTTGTTGATGATCGTTTGATTGATTTATCCTATGCTGCTGCCAAAAAAATTGAAATGCTTGAGAGTGGAACATCACCGGTTAGAATTTTTGCAGTCAGTGAAGCTGAGGCGGCGAATTATTTTAAAAATAATGAAAAGTCAATTTTCTCACTGAGCATATTTGAGAAGATAGTTAATAGAAATAAGAGAAGCATTACTCTTCAGGTGGGCGCCTTTAGCAATTCAGATGGTGCGAACTCACTCAAAAAAAGAATTGAAAGCTTGGGAGTAAATAATGTTTTTATCTCAAAAGCTCGCTCAAAAAGAAAAACATTTCATAGAGTAAGGGTCGGTCCTGTAAAAACAACAAGAGAGTATGAAGACGCGATCAGGAAACTAAGCTCTTTATCCCTTGATATCAACCTGATATCAGACTGATAAGCTTTGTCTGCATACCTAAAAGAATAGTTTTATGTTATTGTTGAAAAAAAATTGTAGAGTTTTACTCTCATGCACCGAATATCCATGAAAACACCTCTTAAAATTTTAAATACCCTAGTTCTGCTTCTATTTGCACCGATAGCTGATTCAATCGTTATCGTGCCAAAACCGCCTGAAATAAAGGTAGAGAGTTATATTCTCTATAATCCTAATACGGGAACAATTATTGCCAGTGAAGAAGAAACGAATCAGATTAAACCAGCAAGTATTACCAAATTGATGACAGCATACACCGTTTTCCATGCCATCAAAGAGGAACAAATAGCAATGGATGATCCAGTAAGAGTGAGCAAAAATGCGATGAAAGCTGCGGTGGGTGGATCATCAATGTTCATTGATCAATACATGGATGTGACTGTGGAAGATCTTATTGAAGGCATGATAATAATTTCAGGAAATGACGCCAGTGTTGCTTTAGCAGAGCATATTGCTGGCAATGAGGAGACATTTGCAATTTACATGAATATGTATGCAGAAGCGCTTGGAATGAAGAATACAAATTTTACTAATTCTCATGGCCTAGAAGATGAGGAGCATTATTCATCAGCACTTGATATTGCAATGCTTGCTGGAACAATCATTGATGAGTTTCCAGAACATTTTCACTACTATTCACAAAGAACATACGAGTTTGACCAAGCTAAGGATCTTAAAACAGGGAAACCTATTCTTCAATACAACAGAAATAAACTCTTAAGCAGAGATGCATCAGTCGATGGCATGAAAACTGGCTGGACAAGGTCGGCAGGTTACTGCATCGTCGCGACAGCACAAAGAGATGGTACTCGATTAATTGCAGTCGTAACTGGAGCCAAATCTGGTGATGACAGAAACAATGCTGCAGCAGCCTTGCTCAACTATGGCTTTCGCTTTTTTGAAGAAAGGACGATTATCGAACCTGGAAAAGAATACGGTCAAGCCCAAGTATGGAAAGGAAAGTCAGACTCTGTTCAAATGGTTGCAAGAGATGAGATCGAGCTTACCATAGCAAAAGGCATGTTTGATGAGATTGAATCATCTATTGAAGTTTTCGAACCGGTTATAGCCCCGACTCCATTGGATCAACCAATTGGGAAAATCACCATGAAGCTAGAAGGCAATGTCATTGCTGAAAGCAACCTCTATCCAGAGCAAGAAGTAAGTGAAGACAGTCTTTGGGGGTGGTTATATGATTCTGCATTGCTTCTTTTTGAATGATTTAAAGATCTGATCGAGCAAAGAAAAATCATTCTCAGAGATTTGGGTCTCATGGATTATGAGCAAACGATAATCATGATGAAGTCCTTCAATGATAACCGTGAAGAAGAAACGGATGATGAGATTTGGATTCTAGAGCATGAACCCGTTTACACATATGGTGTGAGTACCTACATGTTGGATATTCCTGCTCACCTGCCACACCCCATAATCAAAACAGATCGTGGAGGGGAAATAACTTTTCATGGTCCTGGACAATTGGTTGTCTATATCTTGATGGATTTTCATAGAGCTATGATCAAGCCAAAAAGATTCTTAAAAAAGTTTCAGTCCTCAATATTTAAAACAGTCTCGACCTATTCTCAAGATCTAGTATTCAATGAAGAAGAAGCAGGAATCTTTTTCAAAGATCAAAAGATAGCAAGCTTTGGCTTAAAGATGACAAAAAAAGGAAGCTATCATGGGGCAGCGATCAATCATAATATGAATCTAGATGCTTGGAATGAAATCGTGATTTGTGGGAACCCAGATCAGAAGGCAACTGATCTTCTCTCACTGGGTGCATCAGTTAATAGGGATGAATTGGTTAAAGAATTAATAAGAAATATCTCACTCGAATTTGGTGGGAAGGTTCTCAAAGCCTCTTAAATGCTGAATCCAGGTCTGCAATAAGATCCTCTGTATCTTCAAGGCCAACATGAATCCTAACAATGGTGTTTTCTAATTCTTCTAAAGAAGACTTCCTGTCTTTCTGAATTCTGACTGGTGTAGCAAGCGACTCAAAGCCTCCCCAACTGTATCCCATAGAAAAAATCTTCATGTCATCAAAAAACTTCTCTAAATCTTGGTCCTGATATTTTTTGCTCAAGACGATGGACATAAGGCTTCCTCCGCCTGTGAAATATTTTTTCCAATTATGAAAATATTTAGAGCTAGGTAATGGGGGAAACAGAACTGTTTGAACCATTGGGTGAGAATCAAGCCAAGAGGCAATTTTCATCGCGCTATGAAATTGCGCTTCCATTCTTACAGCCATTGTTCTCAGTCCTCTTAAACCCAAGTAACAAGCATCAGGTTCGGCACAGATTCCCTGATTTCTTGCTGAATTCTTAACTTTTAAAAATGTTTTCTCATTGCAAGCAACGATTCCCAACATTGCATCTGAGTGTCCAACAACATATTTTGTTGCAGCCTGAATTTCTACATCAATGTCATGCTCAAATGTTTTGAAATAAAGTGGTCCAGCCCAGGTATTATCAAATAAAATTGCAATCTCTTCTCCAATTTCAATAGACCTTCTCCTGATTGCGTTGATGACAATCTTAAGATCAAAAACCTCAAATGTATTTGAACTTGGAGCTTCTAGATACACCACTTTGGTATTGGGTCTGATTAAATCAGAAATTTCTTCACCAATCATCGGTGAGATAAAATCAAATTCAACACCAAACTTTGATAAATGACCTGAAAAAAGCTCTGCTGTTGGTTCATAGGCACCTTCTGTGACCAAAGCATGGCTTCCTTTCTCCATAAATGCACTGATTGCAATATTAATTGCAGACATCCCTGAGTTTGTTGCTATTGAGCGATATGCCCCAGTGAGTTCGCTGTAAGCCTCTTCGAGTGCAAGACTATTGGGGGAGCCGAGGCGACCATATCGATAAGTTGCATACTCGTGATCCCAATCTTTATATTCCTTTAATGTATCGAATAAAACCGTTGATGACCTGTACGGGGGAATATTGACCGCACCTTTCGCATATTCACTTGACCTGCCAGACTGAGCCAATACTGTTTTTGATTTTCTTTTCTTCTGTTTATTCATTGTTTTTTTTTCTGCAAATATTTTCGGCCTCAACTAACCTGTCTGCAGTTCCTACGTCTAACCAATCACCAAGAAATAAGCGGCCTGTAATCACTCCTTTTTCAATATGCTCTCTTAGCAAATCTGCCAGTGAAAAATATCTCTGAGATGATTGCGTGAAGCAGTGAATTGAAAAATAACTGATTCCACTGAAAGTATATCTTTGATTACCAGAAATGGTAACTCTATCTCCCTTTAGACTGAAATCACCCGCCAAATTATGATCAGGATTTGGAACCAATATGATTTGGCCCATTACTCCTGGGTTTAGGTGAACATCGCTGAAAGAAAAGTTGGTCATGACATCTGCATTGATGACCCAAAAATGGTCATCATCTATTAAACCGTTATCGATGATATTATAAATTGCACCAGCAGTACCCAATGGCTCTTTGCCCTCATTGATATAATCAATATTCATATTTGATTTCTTTTGGCTTTGAAGGAATGATTCAATCTGATCTCCCATCCTGGAACCATTGACAATAATCTTTCTGATTCCCGATTGGTCGAGGCAATCGATGTTTCTCTCAAGTAAAGTTTTTCCAGCAACTGTTATCAGAGGTTTAGGAGTTAGGTTTGTAAGTGGCCTCAATCTTTCTCCTTTTCCTGCGGCTAGAATAATTGCTGTCATTTCATTCACCGGAGCTTGAGTTGGGTCAAAATAACTTCTATGAATTCATACTGTTTACTCAGATGTTTTAAGTAGCTCATTGTCAGTGGGATGTCATTCACATAGTTTTCTTTTTTGTCTCTGTGTTTTAACCGAGAGAATATGCCTATTGCCTTGAGGTGTCTTTGGGCGCCCATTAGATCGAAATCGATGATGAATTCATTCAGAGGCTTATTAGTCATTTGGTTTTTGACCAAATGATCATAATACATCCTCAACATACCATGCATCTGAGGGGGATCAATCTTGATATAGCAATCTCTGAGCAAAGAAACAATGTCATAAGTGATGGGACCAGATACAGCATCTTGATAGTCAATCAGTCCCAACTCACCATCATAAGAGATCATTATATTTCGAGAATGATAATCCCGATGAACGAAAACTTTTTCCTGGTGATTTGCTCTTTGAATCAATTGAGAAAACAGGGGATTAAAATCTATCTTTTCAATTTGTTTAACGTTCAGTCCAAGCTCATAAAAACAGAACCACTTCTTGAAAAGCTCCATTTCTGAATACAATAGAGCATCGTCATAATCAGGGAGTTCATTTTTTTGACTGGAACCATCGATCTGCATCTGAATCAGAAGTTTGATGGCCTTTGCATAAAAGTCTTGGAAATTCCCCTCTTTACTCTGATCAAAAAGACTCTTTTTGCCAAGATCGCTGATTAAAAAATATCTTCCAGATTCATCGATTTGATGAATCTCAGGTATTGGGATTGATATCTTTTTCAGAAGATTGGTTACGCCTAAAAATTTCTCATTGTTTTCTAGGTTAGGATCAGAATCCATCACAATAAATGGTCCTTTCTTTTCGTCAAAAACCCTAAAGTAATTCCTAAAACTGGCATCTGAGTTAATGGGTTTAATCTCAGATATAGAATAGCCCTTTAAGGAGGTTAGCCATTCATAAATTTCTTTGCTTGAATCACTCATTTAAAAATCGTTTTTATTCCATTATAAACCACTTGATAACGTAGAAAGATCAGTAAATTCAACATAGATCATATAAAATTGCTTTAAATGAATTTGATCGATTCTTTGCTAAGAAGACTGAAAGCTTATATCTGCATGATATTTGTTATCACTTCCTTTGGCTTTACAGAAATTGTTCATTCTCAGAATGTTTGTATCGCAAATAATTCAGATGATTTCTTGCCCATGAATGCCTTTAATGACTCTGAATTAAGCAATGAAATACGGATCACATCTGGAAACAATGCCATTACTGCAGGACAAGCAATCTATGATGAAGGTGGAGATTCTATCAATGTAAGCGGCGGTTTTACTCTAGAAAACCCCGAACTATTCATTGAAGGACAAGCTGCATTGATTAACACCGATGATGAGACAGCTGTATTAGAAAATACGCACTATTTTTTCCCAAAAATTCCTGCAAGAGGAAGCAGTGAAGAATTCAGAATAGAGAAGGAAAACAATTATGTATTGATTAATCCAACTTATACGACCTGTAATCAATTGGATCAATCATGGGAATTGGTCGCTGATGAGATTTCAATCAATGATAAGGAGGGCCAAGCAAAGAATATTGCCCTTCGTTTTAAGAATATACCCGTTCTTTATCTGCCCAAGATTACTTTCCCTACCAGTGATGATAGGAAGTCTGGATTTTTGATACCAAGTTTTGGCTCCTCTTCCAAAAGAGGTTTTGAAATTGAAATACCATATTATTGGAACATTGCGCCCAATACTGATTTGAAGACAACTGTCAACTGGATGAAGAAAAGAGGCATTGAAATGAAATCTGAACTTCGATTTCTTACTTCAAAACAGCATGCAAGTATAAAACTAAATCATTTACCCTCCGATGATCTATTCAATGATGATCGGACTTACTCTGAAATCAATTATCAACTCAATCCATCGATCAATACACAAATCGAAGTAACTGGTGAGTATGCTTCAGATGCAAATTATTTTGAGGACTTAAGTCAAAGCACGAATGAAAGCAGTAGAACTCATCTTGCTCGGGATATCGTATTTAAATCATTTGGCAAGAATTGGATAATGAATCTTGGAATGACCAATTATCAAATGTTAGATGATCCGCCGAAATGTCTCGCCATTGGTCTTTGTGATCAAAACGACCCCTACAGACTTAAGCCATATATGAACTTTAATGGGAACTGGCAAAGCAAAAAATCAAAGATCAACTTCGATATTGATTCTGAGGTTGTTTTTTTTGATCGCCTACAAAGTGAGAGCGGTAAGAGAATAAGGAATCGCACTACTCTATCAAAGTTATTTAATTTCAGCGGAATTGAGTTTAAGCCTGCAATGGGAGTTGATTATGCAAAATTTAACCGAGACTCCAACGGAGCAGATTCAAAGAGAACGATACCCATATACAGCCTTGATATAAAAGCGAATCTCATAAAGATTTCAAATGATGACGGCATTCGTCGTTCGCTCCAACCCCGTGTTTTGGCCGTATATATCCCTTATGTGGATCAAAGTGACTTTCCGATTATTGATACATTGATACCGGACTTTAATTATTTTCAGCTCTTCAATGAGAATCGCTACATTGGTGATGACCGCATAGGAGACACATCTAAAATTAGTTATGGCGTTGTTGCAAAGAGAACCCATATTCAATCGGGCAAAGATTTCTTTGAATTTACACTAGGGCAAACACTGCATCTGAAAGATGAAAAGATCGCCATACCTGGCCAGTTTTCAAGGAAATCTGGCTCATTGACCAATCTCGCATCCATGGACATTGCAATGACAGAATCCTTAAATTTAAAATTGGATCACTACTGGGACTCAGATGATGATCAGATGAAAAGGAGTCAGGTTGGAATAGAGTATAAAGATGGCACCTCAAAACGTTTGAATTTAGCTTATAGATTTAGAAAACAGAATATTAAACAACTTCATGGTTCATTCTTATGGCCCATCAAAGATCAATGGAGTTTTATTGGTCACTACAAATATTCGATCAAAGATAGAAAAACCATCGATCAGTTCTTCGGCCTCAACTATGAAACTTGTTGTTGGAGTATTTCAGCTGTTTCCAGGAAACATCTTGTTTATCGAAATGGTGAGACAGACACTTCTTTTTCTATCCAGTTCATGCTTAAAGGGCTTGGTGAATTTGGAACACCAATAAATCGAATCCTTGAGGATGGTATTTTTGCATACGATCAATCATAATCTGTGTTCATAAATGAATAGAAAAATAAAATTACTAATTTTCATACTCCTCCTTCACTCAAATCAGGGCGTCACCCAGACTCGAGAAATTGGAGGAGCTGGTGATTTTATTGATGGTATTGCTGCAATTGTGAACGATGGGGTTGTACTCAGAAGTGAAGTTGAAGACCAAGTGACAGTGATTATGAGAAATTATGAAAGACAAGGCGCGCAACTTCCTCCTGTTGGTCAATTGAGAGAGGATGTTCTTGAAAGGCTAATCTTACAGAGGATTCAACTGCAAAGAGCAGAGAGATATGGGATCAATATATCTGACGAAGGTCTAAATGCTGCAATCAATAATGTTGCTCAAAATAATAATGTCACGTTTGAACAATTCCCTGAAGTTTTAGCAGCAGAAGGGGTTGATTACTTCAAATATAGAAACGAATTAAAACAACAAATCACATTGGATGAGCTTAGACAACGTGAAGTATCTTCAAGAATCTCAGTTTCACCAAGTGAACTGGATAGCTATCTGATTTTACAAAAAGAAGAAGACCAAAAGGCCTATGATTATGACCTTTCACATATTTTGCTCCCAATAACAAGTCGCTCTGGAGAAGGAGAGATCAATCGAAAACAGGAAGCGATTATTGATCTTAGACTGAGAATTCAAGAAGGAGAAACTTTTGAATCAATTGCTAGAAATTTTTCTGAAGGGCAGCAATCCTCGAATGGCGGAAGGCTGGGCTGGATGAAAGGCAGTGAATTGCCTGAAATATTCGTATCAGCAATCAGAGATACAAAGATCGGTGAACTCTCTCAACCATTTCAAAGTTCAAGTGGCTTTCACTTACTCAAGGTTAACGGCATCAAGGGCAATGATCCGGTGATTGAAGATCAAATAAATGTCAGACATATCCTTATCAGGACCAATGAGATACTCGATGATGCTGCAGCTGAAGAGAAACTCAAAACCATTCGCACTCAGATTATCGACGAAGGCGACTTTGGTGCTGTCGCATCCGCTGTCTCAGAAGATCCAGGTTCTGCTCAAGATGGTGGCGATATGGGCTGGGCTCCAAGAGGATTTTTTGTTCCAGAATTCGAAGAAATTGCTTATTCACTGGAAATGAATCAAATCAGTGCACCTTTTAAATCAAGATATGGATGGCACATCATACAATTCATGGGGCAAAGATCTCATGACATCACTGAAGAAGTTCAAAGAAGAAAGGCTGTCTCTGCCATAAGAAACTTGAAGCTCTCTGATGAAATAGAAATATGGGCCAGAGAACTCAGGGATGAAGCTTATGTTGAGAAGCTTCCATTCGACTGATCTTTCACTCAAAAAAGAATGTCAGAACTATATGCTGTAACATCAGGTGATCCAGCCGGTATCGGGCCAGACATCTCACTCAAGATTGCCCTCAGAGATGACAGCCATCAATTTGTTGTATTGGGTAATATTGACCTGCTGAGAGAAAGAGCTGAGATGCATGCCATGGATGTTAAATTTATTGAGTTTGATGAATCGATCTTAGATTCACAAATCCAAAAAAATACACTCTTGGTCAAGGATTTCGATCTAAATCAAAATGTTCAACCAGGAGTAATGGATTCAAAAAATGGATCCTATGTCCTTTCAATGATCGACTATGCTGTTAAGGGATGTCTTGATGATAGATTTTCTGGCTGCGTAACGGGTCCTGTAAATAAAGAAGCCATTATCAAAAGTGGTTATGCCTTCTCGGGCCATACTGAATACATAGGGAAACTTTGTGGCAAAACTCCAGTGATGTCTTTTGTCTCTGATCAAATGAAGATTGCATTGCTCACAACTCATCTTCCATTGAAAGAGGTTCCTGCTCATATAACGTCTGAGCGGATTATTGATGTTGTAAATATCATTCATACTGATCTTAAGAATTATTTTGGTATAGAAAAACCAAAAATTGGTATTGTAGGCCTGAATCCACATGCGGGCGAAAACGGGCATATTGGCAAAGAGGAAGAGGAAGTATTTCTTCCTGCTTTGAATGTATTGAATGAAAAAGGTACTGATATTAATGGGCCTTACTCAGCAGACACAATTCTTTTAAATGAGACTGGATACGATCTGATAATCAGTATTTTTCATGACCAACTTCTGCCTTTGTTTAAATATGCAAACCCTCATCTCACCACAAACGTTACCATGGGGCTAAAGATAATAAGAACATCCGTAGATCATGGAGTCGCGTTCGACAAAGTAGGAATGCCAGACATCAATCATCACAGCCTTTATCATGCATTAGATACTGCAAAATCAATGGCTACTTCATATGAAAAAACCAAGTCAGATCAGAGCTAGAAAACATTTAAGCCAAAATTTTCTAACTGATGAAAATGTGATCAAAAAGATCATCAAGTCCATTAATTTAGAACAAGACGACCATGTTGTAGAAATAGGTCCAGGATATGGATCAATGACATTTCCAATCATGGAAATGGTTGATTCAATTGATGCAATAGAACTCGATGAAGATCTTGTTAGTCATCTAAAAACGCATGATCAGAAAGGATCGATCAATGTGATTCAAGGTGATGCTTTAAACTTTGATTTTGCATCTCTTAAGAGGAAAAAAAAGATTCGACTGATTGGTAACCTGCCCTACCATATCTCTACACCTTTGCTTTTTCATTTGCTTAATTTCTCTGAGATATTTAATGACTGTCATGTGATGGTACAGAAGGAAGTTGCAGATCGGATGGTCAGTAGTCATGACAGAAAAACTTACGGCAGACTCTCTGTTGCAATTCAATCGAGATGTGTCGCTTTGAAAATATTAGATATAAAACCTGGAGCATTTTATCCAAAGCCTAAGGTTCTTTCATCAATCGTAAAACTTGTACCAAGAAAATCACTTGATGTTGAAATCCAGTCTAAATTGGATGAAATCATAAGAATGGCTTTCAATCAAAGAAGAAAGAAAATTCGCAACTCATTAAAAGAACTATTTGTACCCGAAATCATTTCAGACTGTGGAATTGATCCAGATGCTAGGGCTGAAAACCTAAGTGTCAGTGATTATATTAAGTTATCAGAAGTTGAGAGATCGATTCAGTGAGAAAGATAGTGATTGGTGATGTTCAGGGTTGCTTAGACGAGCTCAAGGAATTGCTTGATCTACTTGATTTCAAATCATCATCAGACCAATTGATCTTCCTAGGAGACCTCATCAATCGGGGCCCTAAATCACTTGAGGTACTCGAATTTCTATATTCAATGGATCACTGCGTCTTGAACACCCTTGGGAATCATGATCTGCATTTGCTTGCCCTTACAATTGGCAATCGTCCTTATCGACAAAAAGATCATTCAATTAAGCCAATACTAGAGTCAAAAAATAAGATCAATCTTATTGAGTGGCTCAGACATCAACCAATAATGCATGAAGAGACAGCCTTAAAAACAATCATGGTTCATGCAGGAATCTATCCTTCTTGGGATATATTTCAAGCAAGATCAATGGCGAGAGAAGTTGAGTCACTTTTGCAAAGCAGCAATGCCTCAAAAGTCTTATCAGAAATGTATTCGGATGACTCTTGGTCCCCTGGTTTAGAGGGAACCACTAAAATAAACTCGGTGATCAACTGTTTTACAAGAATGCGATTTATCGATCAAAGTGGAATCTGCAATTTTACGGAGAAAAATTCGCCAAGAAAAGTCAATGATGGACTCATGCCATGGTTCTTGAGCCCAGAAATGAAGATCAGGGATGCAAATATTTTATTTGGGCATTGGTCAACTTTGGGAGACTTTTGCTATGAAAACATATCTTGCTTAGATGCGGGCTGTGTCTGGGGTGGAGAAATGGTTGCAATCGATCTTGGAGAACCCCAAAAAAGAATCAAGATCCAAAGCTTTATATCGAGATAGGTGCTGATATATGAGGATGTGACTCATAATTGTTGAGCTCAAAATCCTCATACCTATATTCAAAAATTGAAGCTGGCTTTCGATTAATCCTCAGTGTAGGCAGAGGGTATGGCTCTCTTTTAAGCTGCTCATTTGCCTGCTCCAAATGGTTAAGGTATAGATGAACATCTCCCCCTGTCCAAATAAATTCTCCGACATCCAAATCGCATTGTTGAGCAATCATATGTGTCAATAAGCTATAGGATGCAATATTGAATCCCAGACCCAAGAATGTATCACAACTTCTCTGATAGAGCTGACATGAAAGCTTACCTTGCGAAACAAAAAATTGAAAAATTGCATGACATGGCGCCAATGCCATCTTCCCCTTTTTAACATTATCTTGAGGAGAAATGCTCTCATCCGGCAAGTCGGCAACATTCCAAGCACTGACAATGATTCTTCTTGATGTGGGATTGCTTCTTATTTGTTCAATGGCTTGCTGAATCTGGTCAATCTGTTGTCCATCATTGTGATCTACCCAATTTCTCCATTGGAATCCATAAATGGGGCCCAAGTCTCCCGTATCCGTTTCCCATTCATCCCAAATGTGGACGCCATTGTCTTTAAGTACAGTATTATCAGTAGAGCCGTCGAGAAACCATAAAAGCTCGTATACAACCCCTTTGAAGAAAATCTTTTTTGTTGTCAGTATTGGAAATCCTTGGCTTAAATCAAAACGCATTTGATGGCCGAAGAAACTCTTGGTACCTGTGCCAGTTCGATCATCCTTGACCTCTCCTTCATCAAGAATCTTCTGTAATAAGTCTAGATACTGCTTCAAAGCTTTTCCTTATCTATTGTCTGATTTAATCTTCTTTGAATTTATAAGTAATTATAATCCATAAACCCAAGATTAGCATCGGCAATGAGAGCAATTGACCGAGAGTCAACCAGTCGCTGTAGAGATAACCGATGTGAAAATCAGGCACTCTAAAAAATTCGATAAAGATTCTAAAAATCGAATAATAGAGTAGGAAGGCAGCAGCGATGAGTCCACGTTCTCTTTTCACACGAGAGTAGCTCCATAAAATCATGAATAATATCAGTCCCTCTAGCGTTGCCTCATACAATTGGGTTGGATGCCTGACAACCTCATCTACAAAAAATCCTAAGAAGAAGTCTGTTTGTTTGCCCCACAATTCATTATTTATAAAATTTCCCAATCGCCCAAGGCCAAGTCCGATTGGTACAAGAGGCGCAACAAAATCAATCATTGAAATGAAATCTAAATCATATTTAGAAGAAAAAACCTTTACAGCCAATATCACGCCTATAAAGCCGCCATGAAAAGACATGCCGCCTTGCCATATTTGAGGCATTCTGAGTAGCCAGCTGATGGGGTCAGAAAAAAGTGATCCTGTGTCATAGAACAACATATAACCCAGCCTTCCTCCTAGGATGACTCCAACTGCAGAATAAAAAATTAAGTCTTCAATTTGATCAATGGCTACAGGCGACCAATCTTGTTTTGTCCTTTTGTTTGCCAGCCAATAAGCAGCAACAAAGCCCAAAAGATACATCAAACCATACCAAGCTATCTTTATTGGGCCAAAGGAAAATGCGATTGGATTAATTTCTGGATAAACAAACATTACCAGGGTAGAACCCTATCATCTACATTGATCGCTTTATTTCCATTTTTCTTCACTGATTCTTGTGAGAGAGAGTCAATGATTCTAATTAGACTTTTAGCGCTTTCATCTGGTGTAATTTTATTGGGCCCTCTGTATCCTGACTCAGCCAAAAGCTCTGTATCAACTTGACCAGGCGCGATCAAGGCCGAAATAATTCCCTGTTTTCTTAAACTTGCATTCATTGCCACAACAGCCATATTCAATGCAGCTTTACTCATTCGATAAAAATAAAAATAACTCTGATTGGCCGTGATCTGCATTGATCCCAGCCCACTTGTCATTGAGACGATCTTTTTTTGTTGACTCAATGAAACATGCTCAACAAAGGCCTCTGAAACTTTCAAAGGGGCCAATGTGTTCACTGCAAAAACCTGCTCAAATGTTTCATCATTTAATGACCCGAATATTTGATCCTCCACATCGCCCAATATGCCTGCATTGTTCAGTAGTACATCGATTGGTATTCCATTATATTTTTCTGCTAGTTCTTTAATCTGCTCCTGCGAAGTGACATCGAGTCGCTCAATATTCACATTCTTATATTCTTCCCTAAGTGAGATCAGGTCTACTGCTTTATTTGGTTTTCTGCATGTTGCAATGACATTCCACCCTTGTTGAGCATAATTCTCTGCGAGTGCCAAGCCAATTCCTCTGTTTGAACCTGTTATTAGTACTGTAGATTTAGCTTGATCAATTATCGGTTTTTCATTAGCAACAACCTCTGTATTCATTGGAAAAAGGAAGAAGATTGAAATCATGTATAGCGCTAGAGATTTGATCTGATCAGATTTAAATATATTCATTGAAAGCTCCTTATTGTTCTGAAAATCACCATTTTATTCTAGATGAACCCAAAAGCATGCACATCTCGTTTGTGTGGCGACTATTAAAATAATAGAATTAGATTAGCATCTATTGGAGTACAAACATTGTGTTTATGAAATATATCCTCACCTTCGTTTTAACCATTTTATTTACAAATGACTCGGCATACGCCAGCCATCATCATGATAGTGAATCAAATAAACCCAGCGGAGACGGGCATTGTATGTATATGGCTGATAATCCATTTGCTGGTGATCCATATAAAGCATGTAGAACAAACGTCTCAGAGAATTTTTGTGAAGCATTCTCTGAAGTTGGTGACGGAGTCGTTACCATCCTAGATCCTAAATTTGATAATGGAGATTGCCCAAGGGAATCGTCAATTGGCTCATGCGAAAGAGGTGGATGGGAGGAAGTTTATTACGAAGATAGCAATCAAGGCCCAATGGGTGTAAAGTTTGGCTGCAACTTCGCAGGTGACTGGATAAAACCAAATAATGACTGAAATGAATCCAAAAAAGAATATGGGTCGAAATAACAATATGAATTCAAATTCATTGTTAAGGGGATTTTTTGGGCTCCAGCGTAAAAAATTTAGATCTATCAAAGAAAAAAGAGCGTTCAGTGAATAAAACTGTCGTTATCTTAGATCTGATAGCCAAGAACCATCCTGGTTCTTTCGAAATGTTAATCGAAAAATACGGCAATCTTGTTTGGTCGATTGGTAAGAAGTTTCTAGGCAATCAGTCTGACCTTGAAGATGCAGTACAAGAGGTAATGATCGCAATATGGAAGTCTGCTGACAAATTTGATCCAAATAAAGCCTCAGAAATCACTTTTATTTCGATGATCGCAAGAAGAAGATTTATTGATTACTTGAGGAAAATCACCAAACATAAATCAGAGGATTCAATGGATGATGACAATAACAACATCCATTTATACAAAGAATCACTTCTCAACGAAGAAACCGATCTTGCACTTGTCAAATCAGCCATTGAAGAACTTGATACGGATGATCAAGAGTTACTGAATTTGTCTGTCTATCAGGGCTATAGTCATTCAGAGATCTCAGAGATATTGAATATCCCACTTGGAACTGTAAAAACAAGAATCAGAAGAAATTTAATGAAACTAAAAGATACCTTTGCAACGAATAAGAAACAATCAACGGTAATTCAATTTAAAAATGGATAGGGAAAAAGAAAAACTAGAACAACTTCTAGATCTCCTAGCAATGAGATCTCTGATGCCTCTATCTCATACTGAAGAGCTGGAAATGAATCATCTATTGGATGAATTTCCGGAGTATACACCTGACTATTTTGAATCCACTGCCGCAATTGCTGATGCTTCTCTCTACGTGCATGATAAAAACAACCTATCAAGCATGCCTGATTCGGTTAAAAGTAAAATACTAGGCAAGTTTAATTCCGAACGCAAAGAGTCCGTTGCCCTCAAAATATTTAAAAATTTCTTTAATGCACCCAGAATGGCCTGGGCCTTGACGTGCATGCTAGCAATAGGTACATCCATATCAATGATTGAATTCAGAAACTATGAATCAAACTATCGCAATCTACCTGTCAAAAAGGCCGTGCTTGAGTTTGCTTCTGATGATCTCATAGAATATAACTGGTTTGCACAAACAGACGAATTTTGTGACTGTTCAGGAAGTGTCATCTGGAGTGATGATGGGCAAAGAGGTTTCATTACACTTGCGGGACTCCCGATGAATGATCCCACCCAAAATCAATATCAAATTTGGATCGTTGATCCCAATATGCACGCCAATCCAGTTGATGGTGGTGTATTCGACATAATCACTGCAGATGCACCAACAATCATACCAATCAATCCCAAGCTTCCTATTGATAAAGCCAAAGGTTTTGCAATTACATTGGAACAACCGGGTGGTGTTGTGATTTCAGAGCAACCATTGATACTCACAGCTCCCAAAGAACGTCCAGAGAGTTCATACGGGATTACTCAAACCACGATCTAATAAAACCCCTCACTGAACATGGACGAAGTTACCTTCGTTAACTTTGTATTGCTTGTGGTTTTATGCCGAGATTGTTTCTTTGAGAGCGAGTAGGTAGATGCTTCAGAAATTGCTTTAGGGGAGTACAACTCATAAACTACCTACTCATAATTAAATTTCGTTTAGCTCATTAAATTGGATTTACAAACTTGAAGAAAGTAATAAAAAGGATATTTCAAGCAATTGTTCTCTCAATTTGCGCCCTTTATGCTCTCTTGATTATTTATGCTTATACTCCAAACGAAACGATCTCATTGAGTCTACTTCAAAGTGATGGTGATCAGTATTTTCAGCATAATAATCATCAGATCAGGTACCGGTTATTTTCGGACTGGAGCACTGAAAAGCCCAACCTTATTCTGATACATGGATTTGGGAATAGTCTGGGAACTTGGAACAGTTTGGCTCCAGAAATAAGTGAATCATATAATGTTTATGCAATTGACATGATTGGTTTTGGACTGTCGGAAAAGCCAATACACTATAAATATACAAACATTAATCAAGCCTCCATAATCCGATCATTTGCAGAAGAATTGAATATGGAATCATTCATTGTGGGAGGTCACTCATTGGGTGGCGCAGTTGCTATGCATGTGGCGATGAATAATCAAAAAACCAAAGGTCTGATACTCTTTAATCCAGGAATCATAAATACTGGGGTTCCAGAGTTTTCTAAATATTTGAATCTAATCTTTCCAATGTCTAGGGTTTCAGCAAAACAATTTGCAGACAGAGATTTTAGAGAAACTTTTCTGAAACGTTCATACCATGATCCATCAATAGTGACAGATAAAGTTATGGATAGGGTTATGCTTGGAAGTCAAACAGAGGACTATATTTCTGGAATGAGCAGCATGCTTAGCAAATCTTATGATGCCAATGAGGCTGAGCTTATGAACAAAGTTAATCTGCCAACACTTATTGTTTTTGGCATTGAGGATCGAAATAAGAGCATGTCAGAAGCCATGCAGCTTAAAAATGGTTTTAGAAATAGTCGTTTAGAGATTATTCAAAATGCTGGGCATTATGTGCATGAGGAATCTCCTGGTTCCGTTTCACAAATCATGATCAAATCGGTAAAATTTCTTACAAGTAAAGATGAATAAAATCATAAAAGCAGAAGACAAACATCTCGATGAACTGGGAAGATTGTTTAATCTATACCGAATCTTCTATGAAGAAGATGATGACCTGAGAAAAGCTTCAAAATATATTTCAGCGAGATTTAAAAGCGGTGACTCAATTATTTTTGTGGCTGAAAATGATGCTCATGGGCTTGCTGGATTTGTTCAACTCTATCCTTCTTTTTGTTCTGTCAGTGCTGTACCCATTTTGATCCTTTATGATTTATTTGTTGATCGTTCTAAAAGAAGCAAAGGCATTGGGCGTTCATTGATGAATGCTGCAAGAGATTTTGCAAGGGAAAATGGTTATAAAAGACTCGAGCTGTCTACAGCCAATGACAATTATATTGGTCAATCTCTCTACGAATCATTGGGTTATGAGGTAGATAAAGAATTTCTACATTATAGTCTTGAGATAGACTAAGAATCATTCGCTGGGCCATACTCAGCAATTCCAGCTAGACTCCTTTTAGGTACTTTGTAACCTGTATCAATTGATCCCAATATTTTACCGTCTCTGATTCTAATCTTCATTGCCACACCCGTAAATATGTTTGCCGTAAAAAAATGCTCTTGATCATATGAAGGGCTTATCTGAGCAATTCCCCATCCATGCTTTTCTAGACCTATTGTTTGAACAACCTCACCATCTTCACTGAGAATCTCAATTCGGTCGCCTCTTGAATGTAATAATCTTCCATCGTTTAAATAATTGACGGCTATTGCAACATTCTGATCAGTCAGATCACCTGGCAAGACCAGTAAATCATCCATCTGTTTTGATTGTTGAATGTCATAGCGCATGATCTTCTTACCAATCTCAGTGGTGTAGGTTATGAAATCCTCGCTGGGGTGCATCGTTGAGTGTGTGATTCCCTTGAAATGATGAAATTCTGGAGAATAAGCAACATCATAAATCTCCTGAAGTTTCAGCTCAGAGTCAAACTTGTAAATATTTGCCTCGCCGAGCAAATCACGTCCTGGCAATCTTTTCATGAAACTTCCTGGATAAGGGGTATTGCCCACCAAAGCTTCTCCCAAATAAATATTCCCATCCTTATCAAAAGTGACATTTGAAAAGGCACGGTTGGCAAAATTATGATTGGGCAACTGTTTGCCATCAGGGGAGACTCTTATTACGAGATGATTATGCATATCAAAAGCCCAAAGAATGCCTTTGGGATCAATTTTGAGCCCAATAACAAGGTGTTCCGTTCCTTCGGTCCATAAAATACCTTTGAGATTGAGATCCTTGTCATACTGTAAGATCCTGCCATTGCCTTTGTGATCATCAATCTCATCGTTCAATTCAGTACAACCAAGAAAGATATCCCCTAATTCAAAGGGTTTCATCGTATTTTCTTTTTTGTTATTGATGTCCATAAGTGTTGCTCTATGATGGTAAAGGCTTAAATGTTATTTTAAAAGAATATTGAAAAAATCAATGTATCAATTTGTAAAAAATTTTCTAAAGACTTTCATCGCTCTTATATTGGGAATGTCCTTGCTTTTGTATACGCTCGTTATGCTAGACATAAGATATCCAAGCGAGAAAAGTAAAGAGGCAATTGATGCGAAGTATCTTTTAGAGTCCTCGGGCTTTATAGAAATTGATGGTGTCAGTATGCATTATGCGATTGATGGCTCAGGCCAAGATTTACTGCTTCTTCATGCAAACTATGCAAACCTTATAGATTGGAACCCATGGGTTCATCAACTCAAAGACCGCTACAAAGTGATTCGAATAGATATCCCAGGTCATGGGCTCACTGAAGCCGACCCAAGCAATGATTATTCGATGGAAAGAACAGTATTTTTAGTGGAACAATTTTTAAATGCATTTGAAATAGAAAAATTAAGCATTGCAGGTGCCTCTTTGGGCGGAACCATTGGTCTGCACTATGCAAGACAGAATCCAGGGAAAGTTGAAAATCTTATTTTGGTCAGCCCGGGTGCTCTGAACCCGAGGATACGAGGAAGAAATGAGCCCGTAACATTGCCAAAACCTTTTGAGATCATTGCATACTTCACGCCAAGGCTGATAACAGAAACTTTACTGAGGGGAGGATTTGGAGATCCCAATAATGTCACTGATGAATTAGCAGAGAGATGGCATGACCTTCTACTTAGAGAAGGGCAAAGAGATGCACAGATCGCAAGAGTGAATCAATATGTATCGGGTAATATTGATCTCGTCTTGAGTCAGGTTACTGCGCCCACATTGATTATGTGGGGTAAAAAAAATAATGTGGTCCCTGTCGAACTTGCATTCGAGATGAAGAGGATGATGAGTAATTCATCTAATATAGATATGATTATTTATGACAATGGAGGTCATCAACTTGTGCAAGAATTTGGAGTACAAACAGGCAAAGATGCCTTAGACTATTTAACGAATTATAAAGGAACAAAAGAATGAGAAATCTTAAAGTCTTCTATATTTTCTTGGGATTGCTAGTTACTCAGGGGGGTTATACCCAGGATTCTGAGTTTTATTCGATGGGTCGAGAAATCCTAGGAGATATGGTTTCCATTGAATCCACTGAGGCCAAAGGATTGGCAACAGATGTTAGCGAATATGCAGCATCTGTCTTACTTGAGAATGGCTTTAAGTCAGACGATCTTCAAGTTGTGGGAGCAACTGAAATATCAAAAGGTCTTTATGCAGTATACAAAGGCTCATCCCATGAAAAACCGGCTATTGTCATGGCTCATATTGACGTCGTACCAGCTGTAGAAGAATCGTGGATATCAGATCCATTTACAATGACTGAAATCGAAGGCTTTCTTCATGGAAGAGGAACAGCTGATAACAAAGGCGGCGCAGCTGGTTTAATTGCAACGTTTATAAAACTTAGATCTGAAAACTTTGTTCCTAAAAATGACATTATTATGTTGCTCACAGGAGATGAGGAAACCGGTATGCAAAGTATTCGATACTTCAGAGAGAACTTTGATGATGTCAAGAAAGCAGCATTTGCTTTGAACTCTGATGGAGGATTTATAACAGGAACAATGGAAAGTCCCGAAGCATTCAGACTCCAATCAGCAGAAAAGGTTTACCTCTCGTTTACTCTTACTGCTGAAAACAAAGGTGGGCATAGCTCGATTCCAAGAGATGATAATGCAATTTATGATTTAGTTGATGCTCTGAAAAGGGTTGAGGAATATAATTTTCCAATTTCTCTGAATCAAACTACCCGTGCAACTCTTGAATTTGAATTAAAGGATGCCAATCAATCAAATGCAAAGATAATAAGCTCTATCTTGAATGAAACAGGATCAGAGTTAAGACTTCTTGAGACCGATCCCGAAATGAATGCCATGTTAAGAACGACCTGTGTCGCTACAAAGTTGAAAGGTGGACATGCAGAAAATGCTCTGCCAGTTTCTGCCAGTGCAACAGTCAATTGCAGAATCTTACCGCAGTCTGATCCAAATGATGTGTTCAAAAAAATCAAAGAGTTGGTTGGTGATAAAGTATCCGTTTCACCAATATCTGATGCACGATTAAGCCCTCCATCTCCGATTACTGATGAAATAATAGAATTGGTCTCATCATCCATAAATACTTCATTTCCTGACCTTCCAATAGTGCCCACAATGTCTACAGGAGCAACAGATGCAATTGAGCTAAGAAGCAATGGTATCCCTGTCTATGGAACCAGTGCGATGATGACTGACCCAACTGGATTTAGGGCGCATGGCCTAGATGAGAGGGTTGAGATTTCAGCATTTAATGCTTCTCTTGATTTTTGGTATGCACTTATGAAACAGTTGTAGATTATGGAATCAATAAAAATATATAGCTCGGCCAGATGTCCTTATGCTCAACGGACTAGAATGCTGATGATTGAAAAAGAATTACCCTTCGAATTAACTGAAGTAGATTTGAGAAATAAACCCGATTGGTTTTTAAAAATATCTCCTTATGGAAAAGTGCCAGTAATTGTTGATGATGGAGAGACCATTTATGAGTCTGCAATCATCAACGAGTATCTTGAAGAAAAATATAAAAATATTTCCATGATGCCCGAAGAACCAATTGAGCGAGCTAGAGCAAGAATATGGATGGACTATTGCACCAATAAGTACCTTGTCCTCTCAAGAAAACTGCTTGTAGATAATGGCAATGAAGAGTTACAAATTGAGAATAAAAGAAAGATCAAAGATTCTCTGATTTACATTGAAAAAGAATGTTTCGAAAAAAATGCTGATGGCCCTTTTTGGCTAGGAAGCGAAATCAGTCTGGTCGATTTGCATTATGCTCCGTTCTTTGAAAGATTTGGAGCGTTCAAAGAGCTATTTGGGGTCGAATGGCCTGAGGAGTGCATAAAGATTAAGGACTGGTGGAAAGCAATTCAAGAAAGAGACAGTCATAAAATGACTGTCCTGCCGACGGATGCACATGTAGATCTGTATAGATCACTTATGAGGAATATATCTTAGTCTGATCTGAGTGCTTCTATTGGGTCCAGCTCAGAAGCTGCTCTTGCAGGAAGAAATCCTGCAAATAAACCAATGAATACAGATATAAATACAGCATAAATTATGTATTCCCATGCAACTGCAATTGGCAAATCAGGATATATATAGAGCGCGATATTAATAACCATAAACCCAGCGACCAATCCTAAAAATGCTCCAAATATAGAGAGAAATATCGACTCCAAAAGAAATACCTCTTTAATTCTTGTCTGAGATGCTCCAATTGCTCTGAGAATTCCTATTTCTGATTTTCTCTCATTAACGGCTACTGTCATAATGGTGAATATTCCTACACCGCCTACAAGCAGTGAAATCCCACCAAATGCAGCAACAGTAAACTTCAGCCATTCCATGATCTCACCAAGGGTCTCTATCATATCTGCTTGCGTTGTAATCGTTACATCCTCTCCACCATGTCGACTGATCATTAATCGCTTTACAGATGCAACTACCTCTTCTTCCGTTGAAGTCTCATTAAAAACAATATCAATCTCTTGAAAGCCATTCTTATTAAACATCGTATTGAATTTTGCAATGGGTATGTAAACGGCATCATCTAAATCAAAGCCTAGAAAATCGCCTTTGGGCGGCAATACTCCAACAATTCTAAAGCGCTGAGAATTTACTCTGACCGACTTACCCAGCGGGTTTTCATTACCGAATAGCTCATCTCTCATTTTTGGACCGAGTACAGCGAATGATCTTGGCGTCTTGGGATTATCCTTTGGAAGATATTGACCCAGCATTGTATCGGCACCCACGATTACATCGTAATCAGCTCCGGTACCAACAACCAATGATCTTCTTGATCTCGTATCGCTCTCAATTTCTCCACTGGCACCTGAAACAGGAACAGCATAATCAACCAGTGGTAATCTCTCGATTGCCTCAGCATCATCAAAAGACAACGGCTTAATGGTGCCATGAACTCCTGATGGCATCCCCATGGTTTGTGTTTTGCCTGGTTGAACGGCAATAATATTGCTACCAAATTGAGTGAATTGTGAAACCATAAAGTCTTGTAACCCTTGACCCATGCTTGTAAGAAATATCACGCATAATACGCCAACAGCGATACCAAGAGAGGTAAGAAAACTCCTCATCTTCTGAGAAACGATTGAAAAAGAAGAGAATAAAAATATGTCTTTAAAATTCATGACTATTTATTTCCACTCAGTGCTTCAACAGGATCTAATCTTGCTGCTCTTCTTGCTGGTAAAAGACCAAATATAATGCCTGAAATCAACGCGACGAGAAGAGAAACATAAGAGGCCCACATGGGCGGTAAGAAATTAAATGTTGGAAATGCGATTTTCAATATTTGTGTAATTGTATGACCAAGGATCAGTCCCAGTATGGCTCCTGATCCCGATAGCATAATTGCCTCTACAACGAAAAGATTATTGATCTGCTTATTCTTAGCCCCGATCGCTTTCAGTAAACCAATCTCTGCTTGTCTTTGAGAAACCGCAACCAGCATGACATTCATGATCAAAATTCCTGCAACGAATAAACTGACCGAAGCAATTGAACCCAGTGCCATCGTCAACACATTGAAGATATTGTCAAATGACTGGAGCACTGTGTCCTGCTTAATTACTGTGATGTCCTCTTTGTTTTGATGACGCCTTTTAATGATTGAAAGAATACTTTGCTTTGTTTGATCCATTCGACTGGTATCTCTGACATCAACGATGATTCTATAAAGAGAATCGCGATTGAACAATGCGGTGCCCAAAGCAACCGGTATAACTACAATTTTTTGAACATCAAGACCAACTGTTCTGCCCTCCTCGGCAATCACTCCTGAGACACGACATCTTCTATCACCAATTCGCATCCATTCTCCGACAGCAACTTCATCACCAAATAATTCTGATTTGACCTCTTTCCCAATCGCACAAACGGGAGGGGAATATCTCATGGTGACACCAGGTAAAAAGCTTCCTGATTCCATCTCCCATTGACGAATACCCGAAAATTCTGGTGTTGTTCCAATGATTGGCGCAGCCCTTTCCAACCCATCATATTGTGCCGATGCCTCGCCCATTACAACAGGTGCGATGCGCCTGATGTCATCGATCTGAGTCAAGCTCTGTGCATCCTCAATCGTCAATGGTCTTGGTGAGAGTCCACCAAGATCTAGAACACCTCCGCCTGAAGTTTCATTTCGACCTGGAGACACGATCAGAAGATTTGTGCCAAGACTCCTAAACTCTCCAGTAATATAATCTCTTGCGCCCTCGCCAACTGCTGTAAGTAGAATCACAGCCATTACACCGATTGAAGTAGCAATCAACAACATGATTGTTCGAAGCGGGTATCTGATCAATGTCGTATATGCCAAGAAAAGTATGTCTTTAATTCGCATGATTATTTTTGACTCTGATCATTGATTATTTTCCCATCTCTTAGCTCAATCAAGCGATTGGATCGCTCACCCATTTCTCTGTCATGTGTCACCACAATCAATGTAAGACCAGCTAAATTAAGCTCTTCGATTAACTTTACAACCTCTTTGCCCGAGGTTGTATCAAGATTTCCTGTTGGCTCATCTGCCAGAAGAACATCGGGCTCCATCACAATGGATCTCGCAATCGCAACTCTTTGTCTTTGTCCACCAGATAGTTGCTCTGGCCTGTGATCGGAACGATCGGTTAGACCCACTCTCTCGAGTGCAACATTCACTTTCTTCATGCGCTCTTTTGGATTAATGCCTGAGAGAATCATTGGCATCTCAATGTTCTCAAATGCTGTCAACCTTGGAATCAAATGAAAAGATTGAAATACAAAACCAATCTTTGTTGAACGAATGCCTGCCATTTCATCATCATCCATCTTTGATGTATTAATGCCAGAGAGAATATAATCACCAGATGTCGGGGTATCCAAAAGTCCAAGAATATTGAGAAGAGTTGACTTACCTGATCCTGAAACACCCATGATAGAAACGTACTCATTCTCATTGATTTGAAGGTCTACTTCATCAAGTGCATGAACAACTTGATTTCCTACCTGGAACTCTCTGCTCAGTTTCTCAAGGCGAATCATGACAAGGAATTATTCTTCAGAAACTCTTTTGGATTCTTCTTTATCCTCATCGGATTTCTCAATTACAACTATTGCCCCATCTTTAACACCTGCCCTATCAACTGAAAGAACAACTCTATCTTCTAGGCCTAATCCACTCAGGATTTCTGTGAACTGCCAGTTCGATAAACCGGTTTCCAGTTGTCTCTTTTCAATTGTATTGTCATCACCTATGACATAGACATTGTCCCCTCTCATGATTGCCTGTGTGGGAAGGCCAATTGTTTCTTCGCTCGTATCAATGATGACTGTCACGTCTGCACTGTATCCAGGGAGCAAGTAATTTTGTGGGTCATCAAAGGTGGCCTCAATCTCAACTGTTCTCGCCTGTCTTTCTAGATCCAATACATAAGGAGCAACTCGACTGACTGTAGCAGGGAATTCTTCCTCTCCAAAAGCATCCATTGTAATTTTTGCACTCATTCCGGACCTGACGTCTGGGGCATCGATTTCATCAATCGGTGCCTTGATATATAGACAGGAACTATCGATCAGATCCAAGGTTGGTTTTGTGGCAACCCCTACTGGTGATGGAGTGACATATTCTCCTAGTTTTCCTTCAATCTCGGCGACAACTCCATCAAAGGGTGCGATCAGCATCGTTCGTTCTAATGATGCCTTTGTGACTTCGACTTGAGCATTCATGGCATTACATGCGGCCATCAATGCCTCAGCGTTTGCTACAGCTGCCTCTTTTGCTTCCTCTGATGTCAGCCCCTTTGTGAACAACTCATTTGCTCGGCTGGCATCTCTTTCTGCTTTTGCTGAGACAACACAAGCCTGTTCTGCTGATCTCTCAGAAGCCTTTACTCTTGCCTTCGTCTCTTTGTTCCAGAGTTCTAGCAAGACATCCCCTTTACTCACAGAGTCACCCTCCTCTACATGGAGAACAGATATTTGGCCTGCTGCTGCGGGGGACATTTTTGATCTTCTACAAGCATCAATGGTTCCTGCACGTGTATTAGAAACAGTTTTTTCAACACTACGAATCTCTGGCTTTACTGACAATACCTTGATCGGCTTTTCCTCACCTCCAAATAGAAATGATGACAATATTATTACTGCGATAATTGCAGCGATGATTTTTTTATTTCTTGTCATTTTTTACCTAACCTAAATTTGCTTGATTATTGTATAGAGTTCACTTTGAAAAAGCATTGTAAGATACAATTTGTAACACTGTTATGCGAAGTACAGAAACCTCATGTTTTCTTCATATTTAATAAAATCTAATCAGAATTGCATTTGATGCCAGTTCCACCCAATCCACAATATCCATTCGGATTTTTCGCCAGATACTGTTGATGATAATCTTCAGCATAAAAAAATTCTTCTGAGGCTTTTATTTCTGTGACAATGTTTCCATAACCGACCTTAGATAATTCTTTCTGATATTGATCACGAGAAGATTTTATTTTTCTATGAGTCTCATCATCATCATAAAAAACAATGGAACGATACTGGCTGCCCACATCATTTCCTTGCCTCATGAATTGAGTAGGATCATGCCCTTCCCAGAAAATTGTGAGAAGAGAATTCAAATTGATAGTCTGATTATCATAGACAACAAGAACCACTTCTGCATGGTCAGTTGTCCCAGAACAGACCTCTCGATATGTTGGGTCAATTGTTTTTCCAGCTGAATAGCCAACACTTGTTGAATACACACCTTGTTGTTGCCAGAACATCCTCTCCGCTCCCCAGAAGCAACCCATACCAATGATCAACGTGTTGTGATTTTCAGGATATGGTGGTTTGACTTTATTTCCATTTACGAAATGATTTTCAGCAATTTTCAACATTAAAGAATCCACCCCTCATATTAAACGAGAATAATTATGTTAAATTAATATTAAATAATCTATTCGCATAAAACTTGAATTCTGGCTTAAAAAATATCTATATCAATCTCTCGTTAGCAATAGTGCTGATAATCAATGGTTTTGATCCTGCTTTTTCTCAAGAGAGTCAGGATCTAGAAAAAGCAGAGCTGAGAAAAAAATATCAAACTGAATTTATTGAGCTATATGATCAAAAACTCTATCTTCAAAGCTTAAGGCCAGCAAAAGAAATTGTCGCCCTCACAAAAGAAATCTTTGGAGAAAAAAGCTACCGACTCATAACCCCTCTTAATAATCTGGGCAGTGTTTACTATATGATTGAGGATTATGAATTGGCACAAGAAATCTTCAATGAATGCATTCAACTCATTGAGTTAAATAGAAATATCATCTCACCTGAGCTCAGCTCACCCCTCTATGGTATAGCACTTACACTCAACCAGTTTGGGCAGTATGAGGATGCCATCAAAGTTCTTGACAGAGCGCTTAGAGTCAATCATGTGAACAATGGTCTGTATAATCTTGATCAAATTAAAATTCATGACAGCCTCACAGAGAGTTATGTTGGAATTAGAGATGTAGAGAAAGCCAATCATCACCAATCTTTTCAAGTCTTCATCAGTAAGAAATACTTCGGGATAGAAAATCCTCAAGTCGATGAATCACTCAATAAACTGGCGAATTGGTACAAAAGAACTGGGCAAGTATATTCCGAAAGGGAAATACACAAAGAACTTCTCAATCGCCAAGAGTCGAGGATGAATGGAGACATAGCATCTTTGGTTGAAACCTACAAAAACCTGTCCTTCTCTCATAGAAGAGAAGGAATGGATATATTTCAAAGCGTTAATCCGCTTAAAGATGCAATTGAAGTAATCGATCTCATGGAGAATCCGGATCTAAACCTTAAGTTCGAGGTTCTTCTTGATCTAGGTGATACGTATATTAGTTTCGGGAGAATACAATCTGCCAGAAAAGCTTATTTAGAATGCTGGATGCTCATCAATGATGATCAAACAATGAGGGAGATAATTGAGGATAGATTTTCTGAGCCGGTTCGTGTCAGAAATGTTCAAATACCAAAAACGTATCCTCTTCCACCCATCGGCGAAGAAATTGGAGAGACCATGCCAGGCTCAATTGCTCTAAAGTATGATGTAGATTCAAATGGTCAAACGATCAATATAGAAGTCATAGAGTCAACTCCTGAAGGCATCATAGATAATGAAGCGATTAAGGTGATTAATAAGGTTGTTTACAGACCAAAATATGTCAATGCGGAGCCCCAATTGACCGAGGGGCTCAACATTCGCCACGAATACAATGTTCGACTACTAGATATCGAACAAGAAAAAACTGGAGACGATGATACAGGGACAATAGAAGAGGAATCTGATACGCCTTTGGAAAATCCAATTGGCTAAAGGCTTTCTGACTGCTTGCGGTTGATTAAACTTCTGGTGAAATAAAATACTGATAAAAACAAGAGACTTATCACACCCATTGCCCATCCAAATGCACTGTTTCCAAACAAATCCATGGCTCGACCAATAATTGGCGGGCCCAATATTTCTCCGATAGATAAGAAGAAAATAAAACTCGCATTGGCTGAGACAAGAATCTGGCCCTTGTACTGTTCTCCGAGCATGGTTAATCCAAGTACATAGAATCCCATCGTCACGCCGCCAAGCAAGAATAGCAATAAAATCCTGAGCAATGGTAGATGGAAAAATATTGGGATCAGAAACAAGGTCACAATTGCAATAGAGGTCAATAAAATCATTAATTTTCTTTTATCGTACTTATCTGCCAACCATCCAATTAATAACGGAAGCATCAATTCACCTGTGGCGAGCCAAGCTACTGTTCTCGATGCTGCAGTATAGTCTTCATTTACATAAGGCAATGCAAAAACCGGCAGCAATCCTGCGCTTGCAGCATAAAGAAATCCCATCATCCAACTTGAGCCCATGAGAATAGGTGAAGAAAAAAGATATTTTGAAAAAGAGATATTTTTAGGGGCCTCAAAATCTCCAATGTCTTTCATGGACCATAAAGGAAG
>Ga0208127_1000172_pt1 | contig 33167 bp, 29 predicted proteins | sample ETNtaG_6_FD_185751 | JGI IMG/M metagenome (GOLD analysis project Ga0208127, IMG submission 185751) | Marine microbial and viral communities from oxygen minimum zone, Eastern Pacific Ocean - ETNP201306SV45 (SPAdes) (version 2) | ecosystem: Environmental > Aquatic > Marine > Oceanic ... | reverse complement strand
CAATTCTTTTTGTATTAATTACATTGCTTTGCGTTAAAAGGTATAAATTAAATGTATATTCAGTTTTTAAATTATCAAGCATAATTTATACATTCATTGTAATAACTATTGCGCTTGGCTTCCTTATTTCATTCAATAAAATGTTCATAATTTTTCATGAAATAGCATTTTCAAATGATTTATGGAAATTAAATATTAATGAAGACTATTTATTAATGATGTATCCTGAAAACTTTTTTAGAGACATTGCAATACTAATTTTAATTTCCTCAATTAGTATTAATTTCTTATTATTTTTTTCCTTCAAATTCTTAAAGAAGTAAATCTAATAATTCTGAAATATCTTTTACCGTGTAATCCGGATGTATATTTATATGATCATTTACACTATTTCGTTTATTTATGTGTATAGCGCCAAACCCACACTTTTTTGCTCCAAATATATCAGTAAACAAATTATCCCCTATATGCACAATTTCATACGGTTTTAGTTTGAAGTCATCACATATAATTTTAAATATTGATAAAGATGGTTTTGCAACTAGAAGTTCATTTGATAAATATAATTTTTGAAATTTATCTAAAATGCCTACATTATTTAAATATCTTCTGTAATAATTTGGTGATGTAATTCCAGTATTTGACGTCAAACATATAGAGTAATTATTTTTTAAAGAGTCTAAAACCTTTATTGTTTTTGGAAAAAGTGAAGGAGGGTATTCAATGAAGCTGCTATCTAAAGCATCAAGAACTTCTAATTCAAATGATTTATTGTCTATTTTAATATTAAGAAAACTTAATATTTCCTTTATTCTTTTTTCAGTTTTTCTATCAAAGCCTGAATTATGATTTTGTGAACAATTTTTACTTACGAAAGACAAGGACTCTTTGATCATTTTATCGCTAATATTTTGATTATATTTAACAAACAATGATCTAAGATTATTAATTCTTAATTGATTTCTTTGATTATGGTTTTTAAGATCAAAAATTAAAGTTTCCCATAAATCAAAAGAAATTAATTTTATTTTAGCTATATCCATTAGTGGTAATAATTATATATGTTGATCTAGAATAAGTAATTATGGGTAAAGATACATATTTAGTTACAGGTTCATCTGGCTTTATTGGTTATAATCTGTGCAATTACATAATCAAAAGAGGTCATAATGTTTTTGGTTTAGATTTAGACGAAAAATATAACAATCTAAAAAAATGGCGAAATGAAAAACTTAATAAAATTGGGGTAAAAACATTCTGTGTAGACATTTCCGATAAATATCAATTAGATGATTTTAAAAATAAAAATAATGCTTCATTCAAAAGTATTTTCCATTTAGCCGGACTTGCTGGAGTTAGGAGATCTTTAGAAATTCCTGAAAAATATTATGATGCTAATTTAAGAGGAACATTAAACATTTTAAATTTAGCTAGTCATATTAATGTCGATTCTTTAGTATTTTCTTCAACATCTAGTGTTTATGGTGGCAACAAGAATAGTTCCAAAGAAACAGACAATCTAAATCCAATTTCGCCTTATGCAAATTCCAAGCTTCTTGCTGAAAAAATTTGTAAACTTTATTCAATTTCAAACAATTTAAATGTTTCAATTTTGCGTTATTTTACTGTTTACGGTGAAGCTGGAAGGCCTGATATGAGTATTTTAAGATTTATAGATAATATTTTTAATGGAAACCCTATCACAATTTATGGTGATGGCAATCAGGAAAGAGACTTTACATACATAGAAGATGTATGTGATGCAACTTTTAAAAGTTCAAGATTAGTTGATTTTAATATTTTAAACATAGGAAATTCAAAACCAGTTAAATTAAATGATATTGTGAATATTATTGAGAAAAAGCTAAATAAAAAAGCCAAAATTATAAATGAACCAAAAAATAATTTGGATGTATTTAAAACTCATGCAGATAACTCTAGAGCAATGAATCTATTAAAATGGGTCCCTGTGTTTAGCATAGAAAAAGGTATAGAAAGCACAGTAGATTGGTATATCAATAATCATAATTTAATTGGAAAGTTAAGCTGAGGGCAAAATTTACTTATCTAAATTTAAATTAGAAAACTTTAGAAATTTTAACACTTTAAATATTGATTTGAATCAAGGATTAAATTTCTTTGTTGGAAAGAATGGCCAGGGAAAAAGTAACTTAATGGAAGCACTCTATGCATTATCAATAGGTAAATCATTTAGAACATCTAACAATAGGAATTTATTTAATAAAGATACGGATTTAAATGAGCTTAATATATTTGGAATGGCTCACCAGAATAATAATGTATTTGATTTAAGCATCAATTTAAACAGAATAGACGACTCAAGTAAAATCGAGAAAGTATATATCTACAACAGCTCTGTAGTTAAAAGCTCTGATTTTATTGGCAAATTAAATATTGTATTTTTTGAAGCTAAAGATTTAGATATCATAATTGGAAGCCCATCTTATAGGAGGAGGTTCTTAGATATTCATATTTCACAACAAGACATTTCATATCTAAAATCATTGCAAAGATACAATAAAGTTTTGCAAAATAGAAATAGAATCCTAAAAGATATTAAAGCAAGAAAATCATCAAAAAATGAGCTTGAGTATTGGACCGAAAAATTAATTCAAGATGGGATAAAAATTTCAAAAATAAGAAATAAAAAACTAGAGGAAATATCCATAGAGACGTTAAAAATTTTTCAGAAACTATCAAAAAATAATGAAAAATTAAATATTAGATTTATACCATCATTTAAAAATATTAATTCATTAAATATTGAAGATTTATCAAAGATATTTAATGAAAATTTTGACAAAGAAATATCATACGGTTCCACTTTTTTAGGCCCTCACAAAGATGATTTTGAAATAAAAATTAATGATAAAATTTCATCTGAATTTTCCTCAAGAGGACAAATAAGGACAGCAACACTTTCCATTAAATTAGGTGAGGCTAATGCATTAAAGAATAGTTTATCTGACACACCTATAATTGTACTTGATGATATATTATCTGAATTAGATTTTGATAGAAGAAAAACTGTAGTAAATTATATTAGAGAGTATGAACAAATTTTCTTAACCTCACCAGATGATTCTCTTTTAAAATCCATTTTGGAAAGTGATGATAAAATATTTAGAGTTAATAATGGAAATGTTTAAGCTCAATTAATGAATGATTTAAACAATAAAATTGAAATAGCTTCTAAATTAATTACTGAATCGAAAAAAGTTATTGTAATGACTGGTGCTGGAATTTCAGTTGATAGTGGTGTCCCAACTTTTCAAGGAACTGAAGGCTTATGGGCAAGATTTGGAAAACCTAAAATGAATGCATATTCTGATTTCCTAAAAAATCCAAATGAATGGTGGGACAGAGAAATTAATCATCAAAGATCACCTTATGTTCTCGAATTGAGAAATGCGATCGAAAATTCTAGGCCAAATGAAGGTCACAAAATATTGCAAAGCTTAGAAAATAAAAAAATAATTAATTCAATAATTACACAAAATATTGATGGTCTTCATATTGATGCAGGCAATAAATCAGTTTGTGAAATTCATGGTAATAGAAACTTTTTAAGGTGTGTCAGTTGTCACAATAAACTTACTTTTACTCCACCAATAACCGAACAACCATCAAACTGCAAATTATGTGATGGGGTCATTAAATATGACTCAGTTATGTTTGGGGAACCTATCCCTAAAAAAATTTTAGATAATGCAAGAAGTATGATTTCAGGGGCAGATTTAATTATTGCGATAGGCACTTCATCATCTGTAAGGCCTGCGGCAGGTTTATCTTGGATAGCTAAATCTGAAGGCTCGAAAATCATTGAAATCAACACAAATGAAACAAAGTTAACAAATGAATGTGATGTCGTAATCAAAGGGTCCGCTACAAATATTCTAAAAAAAATTTATTATGAAATTAAAAAAGTCATGCAATAAATTCTTTATGCAACGATTTTGCTGCTAACTCTAAATCAGATGATTTAATTATGCAGGTTATTCTAATTTCAGATGTAGTAATCATTTCTATATTTATTTTGTTTTCTGATAATGTTTTAAACATCCTAGATGCGTAGCCGGGCTGATTTTGAATACCAGTTCCAACAATACTTATTTTACCCAAACCTGATTGTGTTTTTATAAATTCTTTTTTTGATACATTATTTTTAATTAATTCATTTACACAACTTTCAAGATCATTGTCATTTAAAGTAAAACTTAAATTTGTTTTCCCATCATTTCCAGCAGTTTGAACAATTACGTCAACACTTATACCCATTTCACTGAGTGGTAAAAAAATAGAAGAAGCAATGCCGGGCTTATCATCAATATTGTTTATAGTTACTTTGCTTACCCCTTTTGATGTTGGTATGCCTGTAACTGCATTTCTTATTTCCATTTTTATTTCATTGTTATTCAACTTTGTACCCTCACTTTCATACATTGTATGCTTAATTATCATCTCTATGTTATTTATTGCAGCTATTTCAATTGATCGTGGATGCATTTTTGCCCCCAATGAAGCCATCTCTAACATTTCATTATAAGAAATATTTCTTATTAACTTGCTATCTTTAACTAATCTAGGGTCTGCAGTAAAAATCCCTTTTACGTCAGTGTATATTTCACATTTTTCAGCATTTAAAGCTGATGCAATTGCTACAGCTGTTGTATCAGATCCTCCTCTTCCTAGAGTGGTTACCTCACCATATCCTGAAACACCTTGAAAGCCAGCAACAATAACAACATCTTTATTGATTAATTCATTTAGTATCATTTTTTCATCAATGGAAGCTATTCTTGCAGAGCCATGTAATTCATCTGTATATATTCCTGCTTTTTGCCCAGTAAGACTTACTGCTTTCACATTATTATTTCTTAATGACATACTCATCAATGAAGCAGAAATTATTTCACCTGTTGATAATAATTGATCAAAGTCTCTTAGGTTTTCTACATCTTTGTTATCTTTTAAGAAGTTCTCACTAAGGGCGACTAATTCATCTGTTGTATCTCCCATTGCAGAAACTACAATTACAATTTTATTAACATCATTAAGTCTTTTTTTTATTTTTTTTGTGACAAAGTCAATCTGCTCTATAGTAGCCAATGAACTTCCACCATATTTTTGGACTATCAAATTATTCATTAATTATGTTTATGCCTTTATTTGATATCTTTGTTAGTGTAATTTGACCTTCAAGATTATGCTTTCTTGCTGCTTCTTTAAGTTCATAATCTATTGTAAATTCTTTGCCTTTAGTGAATACCATTAACGTTGGCCCAGATCCAGATAGAATTGCACCTAAAGCTCCTGCTTCAATAGCTGCTCCCATTAAAAACTTTATTTGAGGAAAACTCTCTAGCCTTATGTTTTGATGTATGAAATCTTCAGTTGCACTTTTTAAATAACTATAATCTCCTGATTTTAATGAATCGATCAGCAAAGCAACTCTAGACATATTGTTCACTGCGTCTTTGAGTAAAACTTCTGAAGGAATTTTTTTTCTGCTCTGGTTAGTTTCTGAAATAAAATTTGGAACGAAAGTCATGATATTTAAGTCACCATTTGTCTCAATTTTTTTATAAATCCATCTTGATTTAGTTTCATCATAAAAGGAAATTGTTAGCCCTCCATGAATGCATGGAGTAGCATTATCGGGATGACCTTCTATTGCTATAGCCATTTGCATTATGTCATCATTATTCAATTTATTACCTGATAGATGGTTTCCAATAAGAAGCCCTGCTGAAATTGATGCTGCGCTGCTACCCAATCCTCCAGCAAATGGAATATTGTTCTCACTGATGATTTTAAAATTATTTAAATCTATTTCTGGGTATGCAAGCATTATTCCTTTAGTTATAAGATTTTCTTTAATTGGTATTGAATCATATTTTTCTTTACTGATCCCTTGATTCAATATTTCAAAAGCTCCATCACTTTTTTCTATAGTCACTTTGTTCCAGATATCAACAGCAAGACCAATACAGTCAAACCCTGGGCCAACATTTCCTGTACTTGCAGGAACTTCTATAGTAATTTTTTTTTCTTCAAGCATTTATGAACTTAGATATGTGTAAGCTGATAATGCAGCTATTGCACCTTGGCCAGCAGCAGTAACTGTTTGTTTTAGAGGACCAGAAGCATTAGTTAGGTCTCCGGCAGCAAAAATACCTTTCAGGCTTGTTTCCATTAACTTATTTACAGAAACCTCATTTGTCTCGGAGTCTATTGATAAATTAAGTTGGTTTGGAAGCTCTAGTCTTGGGTCGGCACCTATTTCAATAAATATACCATCACAATATAATGACTCTTCATTATTTTTTTTCGTAATTTTTACTCCATTGACTCCACTTTTATCTTCAGTAATTTCAGTAATTTTTGATTCCAAATGAACATCAACATTGGTACAATTATCCAGTTGTTTTAATAATACCTTTTCAGGTCTATGTAGACTTTCTCCCCTGTAAACCAAATGAACCTTTTTGGCATATTTACTTATCAGAACAGCACCTTCAACTGCTGCATTACCTCCGCCAACAACTACAACATCTTTGTCTTTATATAAAGGAGCATCACAAGTAGAGCAATATGATACACCTTTTCCAACAAGAGAATCTTCATTTGGTAAATGCAATTTTCTTCTTTCTCTTCCAACACAAAGTATTACACTTTTAGTGTTAATAATTGCTGAATCTGTATGGACATTGAAGGTATCATCAGATTGTTCAATTTTTAAAGCATTTTCTTCAAATAATTCAACATCATATTTTAATACTTGGTCTTTCATGCTCATCATTAAATCAAATCCGTCCACTTCAATTCCAGGATAATTTTCTATTAATCCACCAATTGCAGTTTCACCACCAAATTCTGAGCCTAAAATCATTGTTTTAACTTGGTATCTTGCTGAATACAATGCAGCAGAATACCCTGCTGCACCTTGTCCGGCTATTACTAAATCTACTTTCTTATTACTCATACATTCATTATATATAAAACCAACAGCTTTCATAGATTCTATTTAGAAAATTTTGGGGGAATGAAATGATTATTATTATGAATAATAAATTTGATGTAATTGTAGTCGGCTGTGGTCCTGCAGGAGCTCAGGCAGCAAAAAATATTTCTAAAAATGGAAAATCAGTTTTAGTGCTTGATCACAGAGAAGAAATAGGAAATAAGCTTTGCACAGGAATTGTTGGCTCAGAATTAATTAATCATTATCCAAAAGCAAAAAATTTTATATTTTATGAAGCTAATTCAGCAAAAATTTTTAATGACTCTAATCACATAATTGATGTTAAAAAAGATGAAACTCAAGCCTTAGTAATTGATAGGATTAAGTTTATACAATCAATTATTCAAGAAGCTGTTGATTATGGCTCAATTCTAAAAAAAGAAAGACTTGTTACCAGTGTAAAAATCGATGAAGAAGGTGTGCATATCAAATCAAGATTTAATGGAAAAGTAGAAAATTATTTTTCAAAATTATTAATTGTTGCTTCTGGTTTTAACTCAAAAATAGCTAAATCACTTGGGTTTGATTTAAGTAATAATTATATATATGGATACCAAACAAAGATTAGCAATTTAAACTTAAAAGAAGTAAATGTATTTACAGGAGGTTCTTTACCAAAAGGACATTTTGGATGGTTAGTCCCTACTAACAAAAATAAAGGGCTTTGCGGTATTTTAGGAAAATCAAAATTAAAAAATAATGGAAAAGATTTTCTTAAAGAAATGCAATCAAATTATAATTTTAATGTCGAAGAAAAAACAAAAGTATGGGGGATCCCAATACAGCCCGTTAAAAAAAATTATTCTGAAAGATGTTTACTGATTGGGGATGTTGCAGGTCAAGTCAAACCAACAACAGGTGGCGGAATTTATTATGCCATGAAGTCTTCAGACATTGCTTCAGAAATTGTTACTGATGCATTAAATAGTAATAATTTTTCTGAAAAGAAATTAAGTAGTTATTCAAAAAAATGGAACCAAATATTTAAGAATGAATTAAGAATAGGATTATTTGCTAGGCAATTTTATGAGAGTCTTAATAATAATGATATTGTGAAAATACTTAACCATGTCAAAGATTCAGAACTTATTTCAAGTGATATTAATTTTGACTGGCATTCAAGAATAATAATGATGGCATTCAAAACAAAAATTAGAAGTTATATAAAAGGATCTTTAATTACAAAGTTTAAAAAATTAAGGCTGAATTAAACTTAAAATTTTTTCTTTTATTTTCTCAGATGATAACCCATGGTAGTCAAGAACCTCCTGGTTTGTTCCGCTTTTAGGGACCTCTTCTAAAGCAATAACGTCAATTTTAATATCAATATCAAGTCTTGATATTGCCAATGAGATTTTTTCTGCAAATCCACCTTCAACATAATGATCTTCAACAATTATAAGATGTAGATTATTTAGCTCTTTAATTATCCAATTGTTATCAAAAACGTTTAACCATGGCATAGAAATAACTTTAGGATTAATATTGTTTTCTAATAATAATTTTTTAGATTTACATATCTCATTTAATAATATTGGGCTGTATGTCATAATACATAATTCTTCACCATCAGAAATTGTATTTCCATGACCTTTTTTTAATTTAGATAATTCATCAAATTTATCTGGTAATTCAAAAGGAATTGAGCAGAATCTTAGATAAATATTATTTGGGGATTTAATTGAATAGTTTAAAAATTCTTTTACTTGTTTTTCACTATTAGGTTGAATCATTTCAAGGTTATTTATTCCTGACATACTTGCTATATCTCTTACAGCTTGGTGAGAATGTCCTGGCCCCCCTGGAAGCAATCCAGCTAAAAAGCCAGAGTAAATTATTTTAGTATTTTCTGTTGAGTTGTTATATATCTGCTCATTTGGTCTTGATGTTAAAAAACTAGAAAAAGAATGTACTATTGGAATGTAACCTTCGGTTGCAAATGATCCAGCCTGAGAAACCATATCTTGTTCTGCAATTCCACATTCTATAAATCTTCCAGGGAACTCTTTTTCAAAGTTAATAAGACCAGTATCCAATATTAAATCTCCATCTAAAGCAACAATCTTTTTATTTTTTTTGGCTTCTTCAACTATAGACTCTGAATATGCATTTAGTAAGCTTTGATAATTATTAATTTTTCCAGAATCTTCTTCTTTTTTATAATTTGAAAGTTTAAATTCGAATTTAATTTCTAAGTCTTTTATGATTTTATTAATATTATTTGAGAGCTCTAAAATTGATGAATCAAAGTCTTTTTGATTAATTGCACCACTATGATATTGATAAAATTCACCTTCAATTAATGAATCTCCATGCATAAATGAAACCCCATGCCCTTTGATAGTATTTGCAATTAATGCACTTGGTTTTTTTGATAATTCAAGTGATTCGAATGCTTTTGAGAATTCATTTACATCATTACCATCACAAGAAATTGTTTCTATTCCGAAAGATTTAAATTTCTTTTCAATATTTCCTAAATTACTTGTGAACTTAACAGAACGATCAGACTGAAATTTATTATTATCAACAATAATCATTAACTCTTTTAGGTTTTCTTGAGGAACTCTATTCAGTGATTCCCAAATTTGACCTTCTTGTAATTCGCCATCACCAGTAAGAACAATTACCTTTGAATCAATTCCTTTCAATTTGTTAGCTTTTATAATTCCTTTTGATTTAGAAATACCCATTCCTAATGAACCAGTATTTGCAAATATATTTGGAGTATTAATGTCTGGGTGACCAGGTAGCCCATCTATTTTTCTTAATCTTTTCAAATAAGAAAAATCTAATTTGCCGTGAGCAATCAATGAATTATAAAGAGCAGGAGCATCATGCCCTTTTGAAGAAAAGAAATATAGATTTTCATATTTTTTATCTAATTCTCCAATAATCCAATTCATCAAATCAATTGAACTAAATGAAGACCCTATGTGCCCCGATCCAGCACAACATATCATGTACAGTATATTGATTCTACACATGTCTGAAATTAATTTATTTTTAATTAAAGGATCTATTTCAAGTGACAATAGATCTTCAAAATATTCATTTTTAATGTACGATAATTTCATTCTAAATAAGATTTTTTATTTATCTTTGGTAAAGATGCTTCTCCGTTATTAATTAATATTTTTGCAAGTTCCCAATCTTCTTTCACATTCACATCAAAACCTTCGTCATTTTCAGTAAAAAAAGGCATGATTTTTTCGCCAGATATATTTTTAAAGTCATACACAGTTTTTACGTGAGCTATTTCTAGGCTTGCATTTTGTACATAAACTTCAGGGAGAGAAGGGTATTGCGAACTATGAAGAGGCTGATCATGAGGGCCTCTTTCACTTGAATTCACAAAGGGGACTATATAGTCATTTTTCAAAACCCACATTTTATATGGATGTTGCAAACATTTTTCAATAGCTCTTAAAGAATCACATTTTTTATTCAAAAATAATTCAAAAGCTCTTTTAATTGTTTCTGGTTTCCTAAAAGGGCTAGTTGGACGAATAATACTAAAAAATTCATAATTCTTTATTTCTTTAAAAAAATCTAAAGCATGCTTAACCCAAAGTATGTCAGGAGATTTATCTTGAGAATACTCAGAAGGCCGTATAAATGGGACATTGGCGCCATAGTATTCTGAAATATTTTTAATTTCTTCAGAATCAGTCGAAACTACGACTTGATCAAATATCTTTGATTCAATTGCTGAAACGATAGAATATGCTATAAGTGGGTGACCATTTAAAGGGGTAATATTTTTATTAACTACTCTTTTTGATCCAGATCTTGCTGGAATAAGAGCAACATTATTTTTCATGTTTAATTACCATGCAGTCCATCCTCCATCTGAAACTATATTACTTCCAGTAATATATGAAGAAGCATCACTTAATAAAAAATGAATTACGCCATTATATTCATGTTTTTCTGCCATTCTGCCAAGAGGAACTTTTTCAGAATAATTGTTTACAAATTCTTCGTCTTGATTATCAAATACACCACCTAATGTTAAGGAGTTAACTCTTACATTTTGTTGCCCCCAATAAGTGCTTAGATACCTAGTAATATTAAATATTCCTGATTTTGATGCTGAATAAGAAATTGGCTTATAAAAATTTTTTCTATAATTGTAGATTCTTTGATCTGGAGAAATAAGTCCATAGTGCGAAGATATGTTTATAATTGAACCACCTGAATTATCAGCCATTTCTTTACCAATTATTTGGCAGGTGAGAAAAATGCTTTTTAAATTTACATCAATTACTTTATCCCAAGCTTCTTCTGGGTAATCTTCAAACGGACCATTTATTACATCACTGTCACCTGGAGGCGAATCAAGGGCAGCATTATTAATCAGTCCTTGTGGGCATCCAAATTTTTCTAAAACTAATTTTAAAGAATCTGAAATATTTTCTTTATCAGTTACATCAGTTTTTAAAAATAAGTAATTCTTTTCATCAAATTTATTTATATCCTGTGGTGAAGTTAAATCAAAGTTGCAAACTTTTGCACCATTTGAAATTAGATATTCAGCATATATGCTACCAAGGTTTCCGCTTCCTCCGGTTAGAATTATTACATTGTTTTCTATATTAAAGTTATTTTTCAAGGCACTATTTAGTTATTTAATGCTTCGATTATATCGCATACCTCTCTAACAGCACCATGTCCACCATTTGTGTCAGTTTTATAATCACCATATTTTAAAATTTCAGGATGAGAGTCATTTACAACAATTGCTAAGCCAGATTTTTTTAAGCAATCAATATCATTTATGTCATTACCCATATATGCTATATCACTAAAATTAATTTTTTTTTCATTAGCTAATTTTATAAATTCAATTAACTTTTCTTTGCTTGATAAACCTTGAATGTAATTAATTTCAAGTTTTTGAGCTCTTTTTTTTACTACACTATTTTTTTCAGTTGATAAAATATGCAAATTTATTCCCAAATCTCTTAATTTTTGTAGTCCAAAACCATCAAATTTTGATGAAACAACAGATTCTATACCATTTTGATCTGTGTAAACTTGATTATCTGTAAACACTCCATCAAAATCAAAAACAATAAATTTTATTTTTTTAAATTTTTCTTTAATTGAAGGAGAAATATTTGATAAATATTCATTTACAGATTTCATACTTATTCTAAATCTTCAAACTTAATATTTTCTTCGTATAGATAGTCCTTTGTTATTTTCTTTCCTAAAACTTTATCTATTTCACTTGGAGGTATTCCGTCACCAGGGGATTTAAATAGCAAATCTTCAATTGTTAATTTAGTGCCTTTACTAAGATCCTTGGAAGATATAATTTTTTTACCCATCTTAAATCTTGCCAATTTTTCTTCAGAAAGTAATTTTTTATTACCATCACCCAAAGACAATTTAACATTTTCAAGTTCTGTAACAAGTTCTTCTAACAATTCAGGTGTCAATGAAAATTGATGGTCTGTGCCTTTTTGAGTTCTATCTAAAGTGAAGTGTTTTTCAATCACTCTTGCGCCAAGTGAATATGCTGCAATTGGTATTGATATGCCTGAATCGTGGCCTGAATACCCTATTACAGTATCAACAAACTTATCTCTAAATGTTTTAATTACGTTTAAATTGATTGTTATAGGTTTTGCAGGATAAATTGATGTACATTGAAGAAGTATAATTCTATGGTTAATATTTTTTGCAAAGTTAAATGTTTTTTCAACTTCTGAGAAATCACTAGCCCCAGTGCTAATTATCATTGGTTTTTGAAAATTTGCTACCTTCTCTATTAGGGGAAAATTTGTTAGGTCACCAGAAGCAATTTTATAACTTTCTAATCCAAGTTCATTTAAAAAGTCAGCACTTTTTAAGTCAAAAGGTGTAACAAAGAAATCAATATCGATTTTTTTTGAATATTTATAAATTTCTTCAAAATCATTATCTGATAATTCTAGTTTATCTCTGTGCTCTCCATATGTTGGGGCAAAACTTTGTGGTCCTGCATAAGGGGAATCAAACATCTCGCTAGTAAATAACTCTTTATTATCTCTACGTTGGAATTTTACTGCAGATGCACCACTAGATTTAGCTGCCTGAATTAATTTTTTTGCATTATTTACATCACCTTGATGATTATTTCCTATCTCGGCAATTACATAGCAACTTGAACTGTCATTTATTATTGAATTGTTGAAAGTGATTTCTCTGACCATATTATTTACAATTGATAAGAATACAATTTTATATACTTATAACAATATTTTGAAGATAGTTTACATCACAAACGCAAGATTACCGACCGAAAAGGCTCACGGAGTTCAAATAATTAAAATGATTGAAGCCCTTTCAAGTTTAAATAACGAAGTTGTTTTAATAAGCCCAAATAGGATTCAAAATGAAATTTCCCATAAAACTAGCGTTTTTGATTTTTATAATGTTGAAAAAATTTTTGAACATAATTTGATTAATTTTATAGACCCTTACAAATATAGATCGTTAATGCCGAAGTTTTTTTATAGATTTTTTTCATTTCTAGTAAATTTATTTTGGGGTATTAAATCTGCAAAGATAGGTTCCAAATTGAATGGAGACTTTTACATCTTTAGAGACAACACTCCATTTAGTTATTTATTTTGTGCAATATTCTCAAAAAAATGTGTAATCGAATTTCATGATATTCCACCTTTTTTATCAAGGTTAATATTTAAATTGGGTTTAATGATTTCAGGCAAAACTGTTTGTTTTGCAGTAACTAATAAACTTTCTGAAGATTTATTTCATAAATTTGGAAAAGTAAAAAATCTAAAAAAAATTGATACCTTGCATGATGGTGTTGATCTAATAAAATTTAAAAATAATAAAATTATTGAAAATAGCACTCCATTATTAACTTATTGTGGTTCATTATCAAAATCAAAAGGCATCGATTTAATTATTAATTCAGCAAAATATATTAAGAATGTTGAATTTCTAATAATTGGTGGATTAAAAGTAGACGTCGACCATTACAAAAAAATTGCAAATGACAATGGGGTCAAAAATATTAATTTCATTGGTCAGGTAAATTATTCTGATGTTCCAAATTTATTAAATAAATCAGATATCCTTCTTTTGCCTTCTTCAGCAATAAATATTAAATCTAGAAATTACACTTCTGCAATGAAACTTTTTGAGTATATGTCTATAGGTAAGCCAATTATTGCATCAAACATACCATCAAATACGGAAATCTTAGAAAATAATTTAAATTGCCTTCTGTTTGAACCAGATAACCCTAAGAGCATGGTTGAAAAAATTAATACCTTGATTAATGATAAAGAACTAAATAAAAAAATTACTAAAAATTCATCCAAGCTAGCAATTAAATATTCTTGGACAGAAAGATCAAAAAAAATGATTAAAAGGATTAAGATTGATTAATAAAATAGCTGTTTTTTCACCCTTTCTTAACCCTGTAGGGGTTAAAGAAGCAACATTTGGACTATCAAAAAAATTTTCTGAAAATAATTTTAATGTTGATTTGCTTAGTGTCCATAATGAATGGGAAGATATGGAATTTACTGAAAATATGAATTTGTTATATCTTTCAAGAGGATTCAAAAAATTTCCTACAAGAGGATACCTAAAATTTAGATTTACTTCTTTATTTATTTCTTTGCGAACAGTATTTACATTATCTAAATACCTAAAAACAACTAAACCAGAATTTTTATTTGTATCAATGATGCCTTTTATTGCTTGGATTGCACTAAAAATTTCAGGCAATGATTATACAAAGTTCATTGTTAGCATTCAGGGTTACCCTAGAAATAATTATTTCAGAAGATTCATTTGGAGAAAAGTTTTTAAAAGTGCAAATAAAGTTGTTGCTGAGTCTGAAAGTTTAATGGAAATGTTAAAAAAAATGACCGGATTAGAAAGCAATATAACTTATATATATAATCCCCATTTTGAAAATCAAAACGATTTCAATGTATTTGATTATGTTGATATAGAGTCCAGTAATTATATTTTAGGGCTTGGCAGATTAACTAAACAAAAAAATTTTAAATTACTCATAAATGCTTTTTCAAAGTTAAAAAATGATGAATTAAATTTGATAATTGTAGGAGACGGTGAAGAAAAAAGTATGTTAAAGAAAATTGTTAAAGATTTGAATTTATCATCGAAAGTAATTTTTAAAGGTGAAATAAAAAAGCCATTAAATTACATAAAAAAAGCAAAAATGATTGTTATTCCATCTTTATGGGAAGGCTTGCCAAGAGTTGCAGTTGAGGCTCAAGCATTAAAGACGCCAATAATATCGTCTTGCAAAGATGGAGGTTTGGGAGAAATTTTGCTTAATGGAGAAGCAGGTCAAATTGTAAAAAAAGATGATATAGATGATTTAGTAAAAGCAATAAAAAATTATTTAAATGATGATGAATTAAAGATAAAACATGTTGATACAGGATTTAAAAATATTGATAGATTTTCTCTAGATTCATCATCAAAAAAATATTTAAAGTTATTATCTGAAACAAAGAATGTTTAGTAAAAAAGACATAACAGTATTAATTGCAACCAAAGATAGGATTGAAGAAATCCAAAGAGCAATTCAAAGTTCTTTAGATCAGTCAATTAAAGCTAATATAGTTGTCTTGGATGATTCATCCGAAATTAATATAAGAGAACAGTTGGAAGATAAATTTAAGGACCAGCCTATTAAATGGCTGCGGTCAAATAAACCCTCTGGGGTTGCCGGTGCAAGAAATAAATTAGTAGAGGCCTCTGAAGGATCGGTTATGGTATTTCTTGATGATGATGCATATTTTGCAAATAAAGATTCCTTAGAGAAAATTTTAATTAAATTCTCCTCTGATAAAGAAATTGCTGGAATGGCTTTAAAGATTACATTAAGAGAGGATTCTGATGGATTACAAATTCCTTTTAGCAAATTAAAAAGAATTTTAACTAAAAATATTCAGAATATTGAATCAGACGTTTCTTATTTTATTGGGGCTGGACATGTGTTACTACGAGAAACATTTATTAAAGTAGGTGGTTATGACACTGATCTTTTTTATGGCCTAGAAGAGCTTGATATAAGTTCAGAAATAATTAAAGAAAATAAAAAAATTATTTATTACCCAGAAGTTGAAATTATTCATGAACCTAAGAAATCAGTTGTTGATAAGAAAAGTAAATTAAAAGATGAAGCATATTACAGTATCAGAAATAGAATATGGGTTTCTTTCAAGCATCTACCTTTAATTTATTTAATTGTTCATTTAACAATATGGTGTTCTTTTTATTTTATTAAGTCAGTAATAAATTTTAAATTATTAAAGTTCTTTTTTGCTTTATCAGAAGGGTTTAGTAAATTAAAAACCAAAAATAGAAACCCATTTAATTTGAAAGCTTTAAAGTATTTGAAAAAAAATAATGGTAGGCTCTGGTATTAGAAATGGTTAAAGAGAATTCTATAGTTGATATTTCGGTTATTATTCCAACTCGAAATGAAGAAAAATACATTGAAAAATGTATAAAATCTCTTTTAAATTGCAGAAGTATTAAGTCAAACTCTTTTAATGTCCAATTCATCATTGTTGATGGAATGAGCACAGACAAAACAATTAATATAATTGAAGAAAAATTTAGAAATTTAAATATAAAAATTTTCAAAAATCCAAATTTATATCAATCATATGCAATGAACATCGGTATTAAAAATAGTAAATCTAAAAAAGATAAATCGATAATTATTCGAGCCGATGCTCATTCAATATACCCAGAAGATTATATATTTAAATGTTACCAAGCCTTATTTGATAGTGGCGGCAGTAATGCTGGACCTATTCAAAGGGCTATTGGTGCCAATTTTTTTACTAAAGTTGTTGCTGATGTGATGAATTCAGGATATGCAATGGGGGGAGTTAATTATAGAAAAATAAAATATGATCCATTAAGGTCAGAAAAATACCTTGTAACGGATACAGTTTATCTTGGAAGTTGGAGAACTTTAGATTTATTAGAATTTAAAGGGTTCAACGAAGAGTTTCAAGTTAATGAAGATTATGAACTTAATATAAGGTTAAGAAAAAATGGCAGAAAAGTAATATTAATAACTAATTTGATTGTAGATTACTTTGTCAGGAGCTCTTTATTAGGCTTAATAAAACAATTTTTTAAATACGGTCTATGGAAAACAAAAACTCTTTCTGTTCATCCTGAATCTCTAAAATTAAGACAAATAGCTCCAGTTTTATTTGTATTATTTATTTTAAGTATTGTTATTTCTAATATTGTTATTCAAGGTAATTTATTATTTTTTTTAAATTTTTTATTTGGATTCATATCATTTTTATGGCTGATATTAATATTATTAATTTGGTCAAAATCTTCTTCAGTAACATCGATCTTTTTAATACCATTAATAGTTTTATCGATGCATATATCTTGGGGTTTGGGATTTTTATATGGTTTGTCTAAATGGCTATTAGTAGGATGGAATAAACAATGAATATCAAGACATATAAACTTAAAAGATTACTTGATTTATCAATGGTTATTTGTGGGTTTTTATTTCCATTATTATGGCCACTTTGGATTGTAGTTATATTTATAATACCTTTACTAATTTGGCTTGAAGACAGGGGGCCAATTTTTTATTCCCAAAATAGAATAGGTAAAAATAAAAAGGTATTTAAAGTATATAAATTCAGGACAATGATACCAGATGCTGAAAAAATTTCTGGAGCCGTATGGTCAACAAAGAATGATCCTAGAATTACAAAAATTGGTCATATATTAAGAAAAACTGCATTAGATGAAATACCTCAGTTATTAAATATTATTAGAGGGGAAATGAGTTTCGTTGGACCCAGAGCGGAAAGACCTGAGTTGCATAATGAATTTATAAAAACAATCCCTGAATTTGATGAAAGACTTAAGGTGACACCAGGCTTATCAGGCTTAGCTCAAATAAGTGGCTCATACGACTTGGAACCAAGTGAAAAAATTAAATTCGATATAGAATATATAGAAAAAATGAGTTTATTTTTTGATATAAAAATTATTATACTTTCGGTTTTTAATAGTATTTTTGCCAGATGGGATTCACCTGAAAACTAATCAATTTTTTCTCCAGTAACCTCTACATCAAGAATTTCAACTTCAAAATATAATGGTGAATTAGGAGGTATCAATCCACTTATTCCATTTGTTCCATAAGCTTTTTCGGGTGGAATAACTATCCTTGCAACATTGCCTACCTTAAGAGTTATTAATGACTCTTCAATTCCAGGTATCGCTTGGTTATTTCCTACTAAAAAACTTAAAGGATTCATTCCAGGTAAGAATGAGCTGTCAAATAAGCATCCTGTTGGCAACCAACCAGTATAATCCATTTTTACAATTGTGCCAGGGAGAACTGGCTTGGCATCTTCGGCGGCTTCTTTTTTAATACCTACAACTACGCCACCTTCAAGTTCATTTGTGTATAGTAAATTCGAATCATCAAACTGCGGCTTATCTGCAGGATATTGGTCATTTTTACAATTTAATTCAACATCAGGTATTAATTCACCTTTAGTTATTGCTAAATTTTCATCCCAAAAACCCTTTACTTGGTATGGCATGGATTCACGCCATTTAATCACTAATTTTTCAGCCTCAATATCATCATTTTTTAATAACGCTAACCTAATTTTTATTTCAAGTGTTTGAACAGAATTCGGAGACAATCTTTCCATTTCTTCAACAATTAAAGAAACTTTATCAATATTGGAAGCTTCAAACTTAGACAAGCTTAAATAGAGACTAGCTGCGGCAAAATGAATATTAAAATGATCCGGCTCAATATTTATTGCTGCGTTGTATTCTTGTTCTATCAATACCTTCAAAGAATTATAGCTTTCAGCAAAATTTCCTTGACTATTCGCATTTGAAAGCATTTGATCATAATCCCTGATTAAAATATAAAATAATTCTTGACGTCCGTAATTTGCTAGTTTAGGAAATTTATTTATATTTTCTTGCATTTCTATTACTGAACTTGGGTTTCCAAGTGGCGGAGTAACTTTCGCCGCTTCGAAAGGTATATATATAAAGCTTCTAACTAATATAAAAACAACAGCAAAAGAAATTACTGAAGTAACTATAGTTATTGAATCCTTTGTGAATCTTTCTTCATTATTTTCCTTCACACTGGAAACATCATTAACTTTAGAAGATTTTGATAAGAATGAAATTATTAAAATAATTTGTAAATAAGTTGAAGAAACTGGAAAAATAAACATAGTTGATACTGCATATGATAAAAATGCAGAAGTTAACATAGCCCAAAAAATATAAAATTTGCTTGAATATATTTTCTTTATTAATAGAAATAATATTGTTGACCACAAAGCAATCAAAGATAACCCACCAAAAATACCTGAAGTTGATAGAATATGCAGAATTCTATTATGCGCTCTATCTAAATGGGGCTTATCGTCGCTCATACTTAAATCAAGATATTTATAATGCAGAATAGGAAAGTTTTCAGGACCAACACCAAACAATGGTTTAGACAAGAAACCCTTAAATGCAATATTCCAAGCATATTCCCGATCATTTATATTAAATCCAGATTTAAATGGATATGAAAATCCAGGACCAAAAATTGAAACTATTTTCATTACTTGAGTACATTCTCTAAATGAATACCTATTTGTAGCCCAGTAATATAACAACATCTCGTCAGAACAGTAAATATCATTTTCCGAAGTGTAATAATTATTAACTTCAATCAATTCGCTTAAACTTTTCATATCTAAATTAGAACCTGAGCTTCTTTCCACTTCTTGAAAAGTTTTTAAGAAATTTAGTTGGCTTAAAATATTATTTATTTCATTATTTTCATCGTATCCATTCCCACCACCATAGTTATTAAATGAAAAAGAAACTTCATTGCCTGTAAGCACCTCTGGTATATAATTTTTTACAACATTATTTTTTAGATCATTTCTTTGGGATTCAATCAAAATTGTTAATGTAATAAAAGTTAAAACAAGAGATCCCAATAAAACTAATGAACCATACAAATATTTTCTTAAGTCCTTTCTTTTATTTATAAGTATTGAAATTGCAAAAATTAGACCAACAAAAATACCTATTAGTGATCCTCTAGAACCTGAATTCAGTATGGTCCATACTGATACTGCCAAGCCCGAAAATGATACCCACAGAAATAACTTTGAATTATTGCCAAAATTAAAATAAGTCTTTTTTATTGAATCAACATAATTTATTTGAAATTCTCTAACTATTAACCCAATTGACATGAAAGAAATTAAAGATAAGTAAGAAGCTAAGTATGCTGGGTTACCAATAGTTGATTCAACTCTCTCACCTAATGTATAAGATTGTTCAGGATTAACAACACTCGGAAATATGTCCAAGCCAAACAATATTGGAATTACTAAGTCAAAAAATTCCAATAATCCTAAAAACGAAACTATAAAACCAGCAAATACATTAATTTTTAGTAATTTAATCCATGATTTTTCTTTCCTCAAAACAGAGCTAGAAACAACAATCAGTAATAACCAATGAAAATAATCAAAAATCCCTTCCATTCTTTCCCAATTGCTCCAAAAACTATTTACTGGGCTTGAGCCAGCTAAAGCCGCAATAGCTTGAATTAAAATAAATAGTGAAAAAATTAAAATCAAAAAATTCTTATCGGGTAAATAAGACCTATTTGAGGTTATTAAAATTAAGTAGAGCCCGCATATGAAGTAAGTAATCCCTTTGAACCACATCGACTTTCCAACAACATAAGGGAAAACAGTTTCAGGTGAAACAACTAATGGCATAAACAATATAAGGCTTAGCCCAAAGAAAATAATGCCTGGAAAATATTTATCTATATTTATTCTTAATTGACTCATTAATTTTTTAAAAAACTAACTGTGTTTTTTAGTCCAGCCTTCAAATTGTTATTTGGCGACCAACCAATACTTCTAGATTTTGAATTATCTATTTCAATGCCAAATATATCCCCTTCCCTTTTTTCAAGAAAGATTGGAGGCTTTTTATAACCAATGATAGTAGAAATATAATCAAATATTTCTATTGTTTTAGTAATTTTTCCACTTGAAACATTAAATGTTCCAATTTCTTTAGAATTTATAATTTTAAATACAAAATCTACAACGTCGTCTACATAAATATAGTCTCTGTATTCATCACCATTTCCAAAAATTGAAACATTTTCATTTTTAAGCATTTTTTCTGCAAAAATTGAAACTACTCCAGCTTCACCATAAGGATTTTGCCAAGGTCCATATATATTACTTGGCCTTATTATTGTTGTTTTACAATTAAATTTTTTAATTGCAGAGAAATAGTTTAAATAATTTTCAAAGTTTAATTTTGAAATTCCATAGGGGCTTAAAGGCCTTGTATTATCACTTTCTTTAAAATTTTTTCCTAATTCTTCTCCATAGATGGCACCACCAGTAGAGAAAGATATAAACTGCTCAACATTTGATTTAGTTGAGTTTAAAAAAAGATTTAGTGACCCGTTAAGATTTACATCGTTATCCAAAACAGGATTTTTAGAAGACACAGATACACTTGATTGTGCTGCTAAATGCAAAATTATTTTTGGGTCTATATCTTTAATTAATTCTCCGACATGTTTAGACCTAATATCCATGTTTTCATAGTTAACAACATCAAAATTGATTTTTGGTTTTTCAATATCTAATGAAAAAATTTCATAAAAATCCTTAGGCAATTTATCAATTAGATTAGTTCCAACAAAACCCGATCCACCTGTAATAAGTATTTTTTCTTTTTTCATTATGTTATAAATTGTGGCTTGTAATGGAGATTGATATGAAAATGTTTTAAAGTATCAACTATCAAATATTACAAATTAATATTATATGAAAAAATTTAAAAAGATAAAAAACGGAAATGTGACATCACCAGATGGCTTTATAGCTGATGGAATTTTTGCAGGATTGAAGTCTGCAGGTGAAGATAAATTGGATCTAGGAATACTAATTTCAGAATACCCTTGCGAATGGGCAGCAACATATACAGACAATAAAATTAAAAGCTCTTCCATTGATTACTGTAAAGAAGTAAAAGGCAAAATTAAAGGAATAATAGTAAATAGCGGATCTGCAAATTGTTGTGTTGGGGAACAAGGGTTGATTGACGCAAGAAATATAACAAATAAATGTGAAGAGATTTTTCAGTCAAAATCACCTTTTCTGATGAGTAGCACCGGAGTTATAGGTGTTGAAATACCAGTTGGTTTAATAATAAGCTCGATTGAAAAGTTTAGCCCAGATATAAGTGGTGGTGAAAGATTCTCGAGAGCTATAATTACCACTGACTCAAAAACAAAAAATGTTTCAGTAGAAGTAAATTCTAAAAATGGATCATATAAAATTGGCGGTGTAGCAAAAGGGAGTGGAATGATTCATCCAAAAATGGGCACTATGTTGAGTTACATAACTACTGACGCTGACATATCATCAAGCAATTTAACAAAAATTTTAAGAAAATCTGTAAAAAATTCTTTCAACCAAATTGATATAGACGGAGACACTAGTACAAATGATACTGTTGTTGTTATGTCAAACGGTGCATCGAACAATAAAATTGATACCAAAGAAGATATTGATAAATTCCAAGAAGCTCTTGATTATGTTACTCAGCATTTAGCGAGATTAATTGCAGAAGATGGCGAAGGCATAAGTCATTTAATTACAGTTGAAGTTAAAGGGGCAAAAAATGAAAATGATGCTCTTGAAGTATCAAATGCTGTAGTATCATCTTCCTTGGTCAAAACAGCAATTTTTGGTAAAGATCCTAATTGGGGCAGGATAATGATGGCAATTGGAAATGCTAATGCTGAAATATTAAGAGATAAAATAAAAATTTATGTAAACGGTATTCAAATAGCAGAAGAGGGAAAATCAATTTCATTCCATTTTCAATCTGTTTTGTCAGCTTTAAATAAATTCCAAATTGATATTGTAATTGATTTGGGAATTAGTGATGGCAGGGGTATGGCATGGGGGTCTGACCTTACAGAAGAATACGTAATCTTTAATTCAGCTTATACGACTTAAAATGAATTCAGCAAGTTTAAGTGTAATAAAAATTGGTGGAAGTACCATTAATGATTGGGATAAAAATTTAGCTCAATTGAACCATATTTTAGAATTGGGCCAATCAATAATTATTGTTCATGGTGGAGGTAAAACAGTTAGTGAATGGGGTTCAAAATTAGGTATTAGGCCAGAATTTGTTAAAGGATTAAGGAAAACAGATAACAATACTTTAGAAGTTGCAATTTCAATATTATCAGGTTTGGTAAATAGTAAATTAGTTTCTTACTTAAATAATAGAAAAATAAATGCAGTTGGCGTTTCTGGTCTATCAGGCAACATGATTATGGCAAATGTAACAAATAAAGAGCTTGGTCTTGTAGGCGAAATAAGAAGTATAAATACCGATTTAATTGAAAATTTGTTAAATAATAACTATGTTCCAGTTATCTCGCCATTAGGAATTAATCAGGATCAAAAAAATATTGATGAGTCCATACTAAACATAAATGCAGACTTTGTTGCATCAGAAATTGCAAAAACTTTGAGGGCAAATAAGTTAATATATCAAACTGATGTTGATGGCATTAAGGATGAAAAAGGAAGAGTAATACCAAAGATGACTCTTGATCAAGCAAAAAATCTTATTTACTCAGGAATTGTTGTAGGTGGCATGGTCCCAAAACTTCAATCTTGTATCGATTCAATGCAGGGGGTTGACCATGGTCATATAATAAACGGTAGCGGAAACACCTTGATAGATATATTCAAGGGTAAGCGTGTAGGAACAGAAATTATAAATTAAGGAAAAAAAATGACAACAACAGATTGGAAAAAACTCGAATCCACTTACTATATGCAGGTTGTAAACAGGCTACCTTTAGTTTTAGTAAAGGGTCAAGGAACAATTGTATGGGATGAGTCTGGAAAAAAATATTTAGATTTTACATCTGGCTGGGCTGTAATGAATTTAGGGCACACTCATCCTGCAGTTTCAAATGCAATTAAGTACCAGGTCGACAATATAATGCAAATGACAAATCTTTTCTATACAATTCCGCAGCTAAAATTAGCAAAGCTATTAATTGATAATTCTTGTTTTGATAGAGTGTTTTTTTCAAACAGTGGAGCTGAAGCTAATGAAGGGGCTTGCAAATTAGCAAGAAAGTGGGGCAAACATAAATTAGATGGAGCCTATGAGATTATTACTATGGAAAACTCATTTCATGGAAGAACTTTGGCAATGATGGCAGCAACAGGACAAAAGGAATATCAAGAGAAATGGCAACCGCTGCCTGAAGGCTTTGTAAACGTTGAATATAACAATATTGAAGCACTAAAAAAAGCAACAAAGAAAAATACATGCGCTGTATTACTTGAAGTAGTTCAAGGTGAGGGAGGAGTGAATATCCCTGATCATAGTTATTTACTTGAAGTTCAAGAATGGTGTCACCAAAACAATATCCTTTTTATGGTAGACGAAGTTCAAACAGGAATGGGTAGATTAGGTACATTGTTTGGTTATCAAAAATTTGGTCTTGATCCTGATGTGATGGTTTTAGGTAAAGCATTAGGTGCAGGAACACCATTAGGTGCATTTTTATGTAAAGAAAGATTTTCAGTTTTAGAAGCTGGAGATCATGGCAGTACATTTGGTGGAAATGCTTTAACGACTGCAGCTGGATGGTCAGCATTAAAATACATAATTGATAATGATATTGCATCTGATTGTGCAGATGCTGGTAAATATTTGAAATCAATGCTTGATGGTCTTGCATCTAGACACCCAAATATTGTTGAAATTAGAGGATATGGTTTACTCATAGGTGTTGAAATTTCAAAAAATAAGGCGCCAGATGTAATGAAATTATGTCTAGAAAAAGGTTTACTAGTAAATGCAGTAAGGCCAAACACTTTGAGGTTATTCCCTCCTTTGAATGTAACTGAAGGGGATATAAATAAAGCTATTGAAATCCTTGAAGAGGCTTTTGACGAACTAAAAATATAAGGGAGTCTTTATGGCAAAAGATATTGCTGTATTAGCGTACAGTGGAGGCTTAGATTCAACTATTTCAATTGATTGGATCAAAGAAAACTATGGATATGAAGTAATTACCCTAACTGTGGATTTAGGTGGTGGTCAATTTTCAGATGACCTTGAATCAAGAGCCAAAAAAGCTGGTGCTTTAGATTGCGTTATTTTAGATGTTAAAAATGAATTTGTTGAAGATTTTATATTACCTAGCCTAAAAGCTGGTGTGATTTATGAAGATAACTATTTGTTAGCAACATCTATTGGAAGACCTTTAATGGCAAAAAAGTTAGTTGAAGTGGCCTACAAATACAATGCGAGAGCAGTTGCTCATGGCTGTACAGGAAAAGGAAATGATCAGGTTAGGTTTGATACAGCAATTAAAACACTTTCAGCTAACGAACCATTAGAAATTATTGCTCCAGCAAGAGAAGCATCTTTAACTAGAGACCAAGAAAAAGAATATGCTGAAAAACTCGGAATAAAATTGCCAGGTGTTGAAGAAAGAGTATATTCAATTGACAGGAACTTATGGGGATTAGCCATCGAAGGTGAAGATTTAGAAGATCCGTGGGTAGAGCCGCCAGAAGATGCATATTTAATAACAAAGAGCTTAGAGGATACTCCAAATGATCCTGCATATATAGAAATTGGGTTTAAAGAAGGTATGCCGATTAAATTAAACGGAGAAATAATGGACTTTCTGGAAATAATCGAAAAATTAAATCTAATTGCTGGAGATCATGGAGTAGGAAGGGTAGTTCATGTTGAAAATAGATTAGTTGGTATTAAATCTAGAGAAGTTTATGAAGCTCCCGGAGCTACTGTTATTCATAATGCTTTCCAATCACTTGAAAAATTGGTTCTAAATAGAGATCAGTCAAGGATGAAAGATATGATTTCAAGTAATTATTCAGATCTTGTATATGACGGTAGGTGGTTTTCTGGTTTAAGGGAAAATTTAGATGCATATTGTAAAAGTTCGTGTAGATATATGACAGGTGAGGTAAGAATAAAATTATATAAATCAAAATGTGATGTTGTTGGCGCTAAGTCCCCTTATTCACTTTACTCATATGACTTAGCTACCTACTCTAATGACGATAAGTTCAAGCATGATTCAGCAGAAGGATTTATTGACATATATAGCCTTCCATCTAGAATTCAAAGGAAACAGCAAATTCATGATGAGCTAACAGATTAATATGAAAAAAAATAATACAGATAAAGTTTTTTCGAAAAAATTAATAAGCAATTTTAGTTCTTCTTTGAGTCAAGATAAAAGGTTATACAAAGAAGATATTGAATTGTCTATCGCATATAGTAAAGCTTTGGCAAAAATAAATATTCTCAATTCAAAAGAACAAAAAAACATAGAAAAGGCACTAAAAAATATTTTTAAGGAAATTAAGAATAAAAAGTTTGAATGGAGACCTGAGCTTGAAGATATTCATATGAATATTGAAAGCAGATTGCATGATTTAGTAGGCCCATATGCTGGAAAAATACATACGGGTAAATCTAGGAATGATCAAATTGCAACAATAGAAAGAATGTATGTGAAAAATTCTATACTTGATCTATTTAGCAAAATTGAAAAACTACAAAAAGAGATAGTAATAAAAGCAGAAAGCCATTTAGACTTTGTAATGCCATCATACACTCACCTGCAAAGAGCTCAACCAATATTACTTTCTCACCAACTAATGGCATATTATGAAATGTTGCAGAGAGATAAAGCAAGATTGATGAATTGTTATGAAATTTCAGATGAATTAATTTTGGGCTCTGGCGCAGTAGCTGGTTCATTTTACAAACTTGATAGAAACTTTCTTGCAAAAGAATTAAATTTTAAGAAGATTAATTCTAATAGTATAGATGGAGTAAGTGATAGAGATTTCATTATTGAATTTTTGTCTTCGATTTCAATTTCAATGATGCATTTATCAAGAATATCTGAGGAATTCATTATTTGGTCTTCAGAAGAATTTGAATTTATAGAACTTTCTGATGATGTAGTTACTACTTCTAGCATGATGCCTCAAAAAAGAAATCCTGACTTTTTAGAGTTGATTAGAGGAAAGTTTGGAGGAATATTAGGTAATTTTATTTCCTTGCTCGTTACTATGAAGTCCCTCCCTTTTTCTTACAATAGGGACATGCAAGAAGATAAAAAACCACTTTTAGATTCTGTAGATGAATTTTCTAATTCATTACTAAACATGGCTCACATTATTAAAAAGGTTAGGTTTAACAAAGAAAAACTTAAAAATGCTACTGATGGAAATATTTTAGCTACCGATATAGCTGATTTATTATCTTTAGAAGGCATGCCATTTAGAGAAGCTCATATAAAGGTTTCAAATTTAACTATGAAATTAAAAAAACAAGGCAAAGTCTTATCTGACCTTAATTCAAAGGAACTTAACGAAATACTTGATGTCGATTTTAATTTAAAAATTGATTTATCTAAAAGTATTAATTCCAGAAAACTTAAAGGTGGGACTTCAAAAGTTCAAGTTAAAAAAGAAATTATAACCGCAAAGAAGACTCTTAAGCTTTAAGTATGGTTCAGTCAAATAAATATATTTTATCAGCATCGATATTAGCTGCAGACTTTTTGAATATCTCAAAAAATGTCAAAAATTTGAAAGAATATGGTTGCAGCGAAATTCATTTTGACGTTATGGATGGTAGATTTGTTGAAGAAATTTCTATGGGGCCAATAATATTAAAATCAATAAAAAAAGATATTGATTTGCCTATAGATGTACATCTTATGGTGGATAATCCAGAAAAAAACATTGAACAATTTTCTAAATTAAATGTTCAAACAATTACCTTCCATTATGAAGCCACTTCTGATCATGAATCTATAATTGAATTAATTAAATCTAATAATATAAAAGTTGGAATTGCGATAAATCCATCAACAGATGTAGAAAAAATATTTAAATTCATTGATCAAATTGATCGAGTATTAATAATGTGTGTAAACCCCGGCTATTCAGGGCAAAAATTTAATAAAAAAGTTTTAGATAAAATAAAAAAAATTAAAAAATATTGTAATCAAAAAAATTTAAATAATTGTTTTGAAATTGGTGTTGATGGAGGTATTAATAATTCAAATATCAAGGTTTGCCTTGAAGCGGGTGCAAATGTATTTATATCTGGCTCATCAATTTTTTGGAATGGTGATGTTAAATCTAATATAATGTCTCTTTATAGTAGTATGGAAAGCAATAATGAGTAGTACATCTTTAGCAAAAAGAGGCCTGAACTCTTCTGAATATGTTGAGCTAATAAAAATTTTTACTTTGGCTCTTGAAAAACATAAAGATTACATGAATTCATTAAACGTATTTCCTGTGCCTGATGCTGATACTGGCACAAATATGTATGTATCCATAAAAGGCATTCAAGATAGCCTTAAAAATAAGTCTCATCTAAATAATTTTGATGAGTTGTCAAAAAGTGTTGCAGATTTTGCTTTACTTTCTGCTCAAGGAAATAGTGGCCTTTTAGTAGCACAACTTTTTAGAGGTATTAATAGCGCAATGAAAGGTTCAAATGAATTAGGGTTAAAAGAATTGAGTGAATCTTTTGATAAAACATATGAATATGCTTACACATCTGTACATGAACCTCAAGAAGGTACGATGATTACCATTATGAGAGAATGCGCTTCAAAAGCTAAGTCACTAGAAAATAAAAACATGAGTTTCGTTGAAGTTTTTGAAGAAATTTCAAAAAGTGCGAAAAATGCAGCCGATGAAACAATTAATCAAATGGAATTATTAAAGCAAGCAAATGTAATTGATTCTGGTGCTTATGGATTTTCTGTGATGCTGGAAGCAGCTTTTAATTGTTTAGGAATTGATAATAAAGGAAATGTAAATTTAAAATTAGATGGATCCTATTCTTTTATACCGAATATACCTCAAGAAAGAAGCTTCAATAAAGAGTTTTTTCAAGACTCTTCTCATGATGACTGGGGGTACTGCGTTGTGTTTGCTATTTCTGGTCAAGGTATTGATATAGAAAAAATTAAAGATCAATTATCTGATAAAGGAAGATCTTTAGTTGTTTCTGGTTCTGATTCGGTATGTAAAGTTCATATTCATTCTGAAAGCCCAGATGAAATTTTAGAATTTTCAAAAAAGTTTGGTGAAATATCAAATGAAAATATTTCAAACATGGATGAACAGTTTGATGAAATGAAAAGTAATGTTTCTCAAAAATTCAAAAATAACGTTTCAATTCTTGCAATAACCTCGGGAGAAGGGATAACAAATTTCTTGAAAAAAAATACTTTTGGATCAATAAATTTTCTTTCAAATAAAGATTTTGAAGAAATTGATAAGTCAAAATTTTATAATTTGATAAAAAAAATTGAATCAGAAAATGTTCTTATTATTGGAAATTCCATTAATGTGAATGAAAAATTAAGTAAATTTGTTGACCCTTTAAGTAGTAATTTTAAAATTATACAATCTAACAATGATTCAGAACTTATTTCATCTATTTTTGCATTTAGTCCCGAGACTGATTTAAATGAAAATATGATTAACATCTCATCTGCTTTGCATGAAAATATTTCCATACATTTATCTGATTCAGATTTAGAAAATTTAGATTTAAATAATAACTTAAAAGATTTAGATCATAGATTTATAACTATATTATCTCATGAGAATAAGCCTGAAGAATCATCTAAAATTCAAAAATATTTAGAAGATAATTTTGATTTAGATGGCGTAGAGATGATAACTCATTCTTCTTCTGAGTATGATTTTATTGTTTCTGTTGAGTAGTGGTCTATTTACAGGGTAGTTTCAATCTTGTAAATTATAGTAAATAATTAATTCCGTAGGGGGAAAGATGTCAATAGCCATAGTTTCAGATAGTGCATGTGATTTACCAAAAGATATTTTAAAAAAATTTAACATTACCGAAGTTCCTGTTAACGTAACTTTCGGAGATAAAGTCTACAAAGAAAATGTTGACATTACTGGAGATGAATTTTATAAGAAACTTACTTCAAGCAATGATTTTCCAACTACTTCACAACCATCACCAGGTGACTTTGAAAAGATCTATAACAATCTACTTAAAAAGTATGACGAAATTTTATCTATCCATATATCCTCAAAAGTAAGCGGTACTTATAATTCAGCGGTTCAAGCGGCAGATAAAGTTGGAAAAGGAAAAATCACTGTTGTTGATAGTTTAAGTGTTTCAATGGGAACAGGATTGGTAATAATTAAAGTGGCTGAAATGCTTAAAGAGAAAAAATCTTCAAAAATAAAAGACCTTGAAAAATATGCAAAAGATCTTGTTAGTAAATCAAGAATCATTGTTGCTTGTGAAACAGTAGAATATCTAAAAAGAGGTGGCAGGGTTAGTTCAGCTGCAGCATTTTTTGGAGCGTTATTAAATGTTAAGCCTGTAATTGGCAATCGAGATGGTGAAGTTATTGCAATTTCAAGACCAAGATCAATGGTAAAAGCTCTTTCATTTCTAAGAAGGGAAGCAGAAAGCTACAAGAATCACCAAGGAATGGCAGTAATGCAAACTACAGAATCATTTGATTCAAGAGCATTGTACAATTCATTGTCAGGAAATAAAGATTCAAAAAAAGATGGTAAGGATGACAATGAATCAACAAAAAATATGTACGTTGGTGAGGTTATAAAATCACAATTTGGCCCTGCAATTGGTGCTCATGCTGGCCCAGGAGCTGTGGGGGTAGCATTCATTGGTGATGCTCCTGAATAGATTTAAACTTTGAATAGAAGCCTAGCCAAAGATTTAAATATAAGAAAAACAACAGAGTCAAAATTAAACGACCTTGGAATAAATAGCCCAATCCAACTAGTTAATTATCATCCTTATAAATATGCTGACTACACTGACTTAAAAAAAATATATCAATGTAAAAAAGATGACAATGTAACAATTCTAGGTAAGGTCATCAATATAAAAAAAGTAAATTTTTCAAAAAAGATGAGTTCTTGTACTGCTACAATAACTGATGACACTGGCTTTCTTGATATTATTTGGTATGGCCAGCCTTACCTTGCTTCAAAATATAAAAAAGGAAAAACAATTTTAGTAAGTGGTAAAATTACAAAATTCAAAAATAAAATTCAACTTACTAATCCAGAAACTGAATTAATAGAGAATCAAAATCCAGAAAACTTACTTGATGAAAAGATATTACCTTTTTATTCCCTCAAAGAAGTTATTCCTCAAGCTACATTTAGAAATATTGTAAAAAAATGTTTAGATAAATATAAAGATAAATTTAATGACTATATTCCTTTTGAAATATTAGAAGATACTAATTTAATAAATATCAATGATTCATATAGAAATATTCATTTTCCTAAAACCATTGAAATGCTAGATAAATCTATTAAAAGATTTACTTTTGAAAAAATGCTTTTCAATCAGATATACATGCTAACAAGAAGGCTTGAAAGAGAAAAAAAACTTTCTGGAATAAGAGTCGATATTCGAAAAGAAATAATCAATGATTTTAGAAATTATTTTGAATTTGATTTAACTAACGATCAGTTAAATTGCTTAGAAGAAGTTCTAAATGATTTATCAAAAAATGTTCCAATGCGAAGGATGCTTCAAGGTGAAGTTGGTAGCGGGAAAACTCTGGTAGCTTTAATTAGCCTTTTTGCAGTAATTAATTCAGGGCTACAGGGTGCTATGATGGCTCCAACGGAAATATTAGCAGAGCAACATTATTTAAACATTATTAAAAATTTTATTGGTGAGCCTTTTTTGGATTACGATAAATCAATAAGCAAGATAGTCCTTCCTGGATTGTTAAATAAGCAAATTGTTGTGGCCCTATTAACTGGTAGTCAAACTGCAAACTATAAAAAATTAGTTTATAAATTAATTGAAAATAGAGAAATTGATTTAATTATTGGCACACACACATTATTCCAAGAAAATTTTAAACCATATAATTTGAGTTATGTCGTAATAGATGAACAGCATAGATTTGGTGTAAATCAGCGTGATGAGCTATTAAAAAAAACAAAAATTCCTCATATTTTATCTATGTCAGCTACCCCTATTCCTAGAAGTTTAGCTTTAACAATTTATGGAGATCTTGATATTAGTTCAATTAAACAAGTTCCTTCAGTAAGGAAGCCTATAGATACAAGATGGTGCAGAAACGAAGACGAGAAGTCAAATGCATATGAAAAGGTATTAAGTGAAATAAGTAAGGGTAATCAAGCTTTTATAGTATGCCCATTAATACACAAGTCTGAAAAAATTAATGCAGTTTCAATTGAAGAAATAAAAGATGAAATTAAAGATTCGAAACTTTCAAAAATTAAATATGACTTTTTGCATGGAGAAATGGATATTAATGAAAAAAGTCAGGTTATGGAAAATTTCAAAAATAAAAATTTTGATCTATTAATTGCCACACCAGTCATTGAAGTTGGCGTAGATATACCAAATGCTACCTGTATTATTATTGAATCATCTGACAGATTTGGAATGGCTCAATTGCACCAAATAAGAGGTAGAGTTGGAAGAAGTAATAAAAAAAGCTTCTGTTATTTATTTACAAGAAATTTATCAGAAGAGTCTGTTGAAAGATTAGATTTATTTAAAAAAACAAAGGATGGATTTGATTTAGCTGAAGCTGATTTAAAACTTAGGGGCCCAGGTGATTATATTGGAAGCAGGCAAAGTGGCATAAGTGATATTTCATATAAAATGATTAGCGATGAGTCGACTTTAAAAATTTCAAGAAAATGGGCAAAAAACATTGTATTTAGCAAAATTAAATTAGGAAGTGAATATAATCTTTTAAGAGAAGAATTTAAAAAAAGGTTTAATGAAATTTCATCTGGAATATCTTAAATTTTAATATCTAATATTTTAACTGCATTTCTGTTTAAGATATTTTTAAGATCTTCTTCTGGGATTTTTGGCAAATTAAATTGTTTACCATATATGTTTAAGT
>Ga0208127_1000171_pt1 | contig 33204 bp, 27 predicted proteins | sample ETNtaG_6_FD_185751 | JGI IMG/M metagenome (GOLD analysis project Ga0208127, IMG submission 185751) | Marine microbial and viral communities from oxygen minimum zone, Eastern Pacific Ocean - ETNP201306SV45 (SPAdes) (version 2) | ecosystem: Environmental > Aquatic > Marine > Oceanic ... | reverse complement strand
GGAAGGGGCTCAATCCTGAAAACATCTAATGTGGCGTGCTCAATTTGACCAGTTTCTAATGCCGCCAGTAAAGCATCATCATCAATAAGCGGACCACGACCTGGATTTAGTACAAAAGCACCTCTTTTTAAAAGATTAAGTGTATGTTGATTTAATATATTTTGTGTCAGTGGTGTATCCGGTAAGAGCAACACTACAATGTCGGCATCCATTAATGATGAATCGACTTGATCATCACCATAAAAGCATATGATGCCATCTACTCTTTTCTCTCTCCTAGACCATCCACGAACATTAAAGCCTAGTCTTTTAAGAGCTATTCCGCATGCAGTTCCGAGAGTGCCCAATCCCAGGATTGTTACAATCCGGTCTTTTGCTAATGGTGGAACATACGAACGCCATATACCATCTTGGCCATGAATATGTTTATCGATCCCAAGATGGTGACGTAAGGTGTGCCCTGTAACCCATTCTACCATTCCATCAGTCAAACCTGAATCGACCATTCGAGCTAGTGGTACATTTAGGGTTTTATTGTTTGTGACTCCCTCCACTCCAGCCCATAAGTTCAAAACTGCCTTTAGTTTGGTATATGGTGAAAAATCTTGCAGAGAGCTACTCGGAGCATAGATTATGTAATCCACTTCACATGGTGTGATAGTTCTTCCTAATTCGTAATCTAAAGATTTGTTATCAAGTGCGTCTTGCAGTGGTGCTTTATAACGTTTCCAATTTTCATCATTTGCTGAAAATAAAATTTTGATCGTCATATGTTTCCTCTTGGTCTGTGGACATGAGCCGACTGAATTAAACCAAATGCACCCATCAGAACTAACATAGCAGATCCCCCATAACTAATTAGAGGTAAGGGAACTCCCACTACGGGTGCTAAGCCCATGACCATAGACATGTTCACTGCAAAAAATAAGAAAAATGTTACTGTTAGGCCCAGGGACAATAGTGACGAAAACCTTTCTTTGTGTCGCAACGCGGAGTGCAAACAAAAAATTATAATTCCTACATAAATTGCCAGGATCGAAATTGTTCCAATGAAACCAAACTCTTCAGCAATAGTTGTAAATATAAAGTCAGTATGCTTTTCGGGCAAAAAATTTAAGCGAGACTGAGTTCCCTCCATGAAACCTCTCCCAGTCCAGCCGCCTGAGCCCAAGGCAATTTTCGATTGAGTAATGTGATATCCTGCTCCTAAGGGATCTTTGTCGGGGTCTAAAAATGTGTCAATTCTTAAAAATTGGTAGTCTTGAAGTAATTGCCATTCTGTACCTCGGCTTTTGAAAAGTGCTATAACAAAGCCACTTGTTAGCGCGATGACTGTCCCAAAATAAACCCAGTGCACACCTGCAAGAAACATCACAATTACGCCCGATATAAGTAATAGAATTGAGGTTCCAAGATCAGGTTGTTGGAGAACGAGTAAGACGGGTAAAGATATAAAAATTACTGGAACTAAGACCCAAAGTGGTTTTGATACTTTATCAGTCGGAAGCCAGTCATAGTAAGCAGCCATTAGCATTACTAATGCTACCTTTGCCACTTCTGATGGTTGTAAGTTGATGAATCCTAAATTTATCCACCTCTGAGCGCCCATTCCGGTGCTCCCTAAGAACTCGACTAGTAAAAGTAGTAAAAGAGCAACTATATATATTGGGACTGAAAGATTTCGCCAAATCCAAATGGGCGTCATGGCTATTATAAACATTGCGAGCAAGCCGATTGAAAATCTTTGGATTTGAGCTGACGCCCATGGGTCCAAACTTCCACCGGCAACTGAGATAAGCATTACAAAACCAGAAAAGGCAGCACCAATTATTAATACAATCAAGCCCCAATTAATAAATAAAACTTTTCTCCATCCTGTCGGTACTGTTTTAACTCGGTATTCAAGGTAGCTCATGCCTGAACTTTCGAAGAATTTGTCGTTTTTGGCATTAATTTTTGCAAATCGCGTTGCTGATTATAAATTCTGGCTCGATCTTCGACAGGGTATGCGGTTATGGGCGGAGTACCTTTGAAAATGGCTTGGAGCGTAATATCCCTCGCAATGGGTGCAGCAACAGTCGATCCACTGCCACCATGTTCTACGACAACTGATACAGCTATTTCTGGATCATCATACGGCGCATAATTTACGAACAAGGCATGGTCACGTTGCTCCCAAGGTAGATCCTTGTTTTCCAGAACCCCTAGGGTCCTCTCAACGGAAGAAATATTTCTAACTTGTGAGGTGCCAGATTTACCAACAATTTCACTTTTCTTATCTAAAACTCTTGAGGGATAAGCGGTGCCTCTTTTATCATTAGTTACTTCAAAAAGAGCTTTTCGTACTAGGCTTAAGTTATTTCTTTTCAGCTTTAGCTTATCTGGTATTCTCTTATCCTCAATTCCATTTATTGACTTAATTAGCTTTGGTAAAATTTCACGGCCAGTTGCGATGCGCGCAATCATAACGGCAAGCTGCAAAGGAGATGATAATACATACCCCTGACCTATTGATGAGTTAACGGTATCACCAACAACCCATTCTCTAGATCGAGTTTTTTGTTTCCAAATTTTATCTGGCACAATACCTGATGTAACGGCGGACATTTCAATATTGAAAGATTGTCCTAAACCTAGAATACGAGCTGCCTCGGCAATTTTCTCAATCCCCACCTTTTGAGCTAATTCATAATAATATACGTCACAACTTTCTCTGAGGGATTTTACTAAGTCTACGTTGCCGTGGCCATCTGGTTTCCAGCAATGAAACTTTCGATTTGAGACTTCTATGTGCCCATTGCATCTAATTTTTTCTCTATGATCAATAATTCCTGCTTCAAGTGCCGCAAGGACGGTGACCATTTTAAATGTAGAACCGGGTGGATATGCATCCTGAACTGTTTTTGAAGCTAAGGGTCTATGGTTATCATCTCTTAATGTACCATAATCATCAAAAGAAATCCCGCGGACAAATTTATTTGGATCGTAAGCGGGAGATGAACAAATAGCCAAAATTTCCCCGGTTTTACAATCTAAAACAACGACTGAAGCACTCTCAGTTCCCAACCTAGCTCGCACATATGCTTGCAAATTTGTATCCAACGTCAGTTTTAAGTTGGCGCCTTTAGATCCTTCTTTTCGCTCTATTTCTCTCATCACCCGACCAAGGGCGTTTACTTCTACCCTTTTTGTTCCTGCCTTACCGCGAAGAGTAGTTTCTAATTCTCTTTCCACTCCAACCTTCCCAATCTGAAATCTGGGTATTCTTAAAAGTGGATCAGGGTCGTCTCGTATTTCGAGATCACGGCTACTTACTGGGCCTACATATCCAACAACATGTGCGAAAATTTCACCTAAAGGGTAAATTCTTGAGAAGCCTATTTCCGGATTAATTCCAGGCAGCATTGGGGCATTAACTGCAATTTTAGCAATATCGTCTCTTTCCAGTCTATCAATGATTGTTACAGGTAGAAATTTTGCACTTCTTTCCAGCTCTGCCTTAGAGCGCTCAATATCTTCTGTGGATAAATTTATTAGTTTTGACAGGCGTTCTAAAATTAAATCTATATCACCCGCATCTTCTGCGACCATTGTAACTCTGTAGCTCGCCTCGTTTTCTGCTAATTTGACGCCATTTCTATCATAGATTTCGCCTCTTTGGTTTGGGATTAGTCTAACATTTATCCTATTTTCATCTGCAACAAGTCTAAAGCTTTCTGCTTTCTCAACTTGAAGATGGTGCATCCGCCAAGCCAGTAATCCGCAAAAGCCAAGCTGCAGGCCCCCAACTAATAAGCCACGCCGTCCTGTGCGAAAATGTCGATATGAAACTAAATTAGATTTTTGCCACATGTTCAAATCTCTAGATTACGCGCCCACTCCTGGTAAAATATGGTCTCTTCACACGAAATATATAATGTGAAATCAAAACAACAAACGGATAGGTAGAAATATTAAATATTGTTTGGATTAGGCTTATTCTCAATTCCGTTGTCGTTACAAGTGATAGTGATAGTACTAAATGATTGATTAATGAAATAGCAGCAAAAGCCAACGCTACTCGCATCCACTCAGCTAGAAATGATTTGTCGTCGGTGCTAGCTGTTATAGCCTTTATCCAAACTAGTATTAGAATGGTTATCCCTGAAAATAATCCTGGTGGGCGATGCAGCAAAAAGTCTTGGGAAAGAAGGACAAACGCAATTAGTGGAATTGGTACAAAATTTGGCTCTCGCAATGACCAGCAGAATATGACGAGCAAAAGAGTATTTGGCCAAGGCCAGCTTTGAGGCATTGTTTGAAGCGGCATTAGATTAGTCAAAACGAGAAAAATAGAGATTGCTATGAAAACTATACGGTAAATCCATATGCGTTCGCTTGGAATGTTACTCACTGGAGCCCTCATTTACTGTCTCAGAAGTTTCTGTAGTGGTGGAAACACCAGTTTCTATTTCTTTTCGGGTTACCAAACTTCCGAAGTTATCTATTTTTTCTGTACCATAATCCCGCAGCACCTTCAGGAACTCTAATCTTTCGTAGTCAGCGGCTAACCTTGCTCTAAGTCTGTTATTAGGGTCCAAGGCTAAAGTGCCAATCAGAAGCCCTGTGGGAAGAACTCCTCCCCGCCCAGATGTTACAATTCTATCTCCAGGGCGAACAAGATCAACATTCTCTATAAATTCCACTGGCGGAGCATACGAATTATCCCCCATAAGTATAGCCTGTTGTCCAGAGGGCTGAATGGTAACGGGTATCTGACTTGCATTATCAGTCAATAAAATAACGCGACTTGTTGAAGAACCAACACCGGAAATTCGACCGACTAAACCTAAACCATCCATAGCAGCCCAACCATCTTGTATACCATCTTTTGAGCCAATATTTAATAAAACTGATTGACGAAAGGGCGATCCACTATCGGCGACTACGATACCACTAACATGCGTCAGTTTGCTGTCGACTCTTAACTGATTAAGATCTAGTAAACGCGCATTTTCTTGTTCTAATTGCAAAGCCGCCTCTTTCCAGCTTTTCATTTGTTGTAGTTCTCGTCTTAATTCTTTATTTTGTTCTAAAAGTTTCTCATAGCTCTGGTAATCCTGCGCAAGTTTTACGACTGATGTCATTGGACGCAACATCCATTCAAAGCTAGGTACGAATGTGTCGATTACTAAAGCCCTGAATTTTTCAACTCTAGGACTATCTATTCTCCATAAAACAAAAAGCCCGAAGAGACCTAGAAGCAAAATAACGGTTATTGCCCTGCGAACGGGTGCAAAGTAGTCGGTCTGCGTCTGTCTATCATTACTCAAAAGATGAATTTACTCGTTTTAACTATCGTAATCTATTGCATGTCGTAATTGCTTTTCGAATTCCAAAGCTTTTCCAGTCCCAAGAGCTACACAATTTAAACTTTGATCAGCTATTGAAACGGCAAGTCCTGTCCGTTCTCGAAGTGCAAGGTCCAAGTCCCCAAGTAATGCGCCGCCTCCAGTAAGCATGACACCGCGATCGACGATATCTGCTGCTAAATCAGGTGGGGTTGTTTCTAACGCTGTCATTACGGCTTCGCAAATTTGTTGAACAGGTTCGCCTAACGCCTCTGCGATATGTAATTGCGTGATTTCAATTTCTTTTGGAATGCCATTTAAAATATCACGCCCTCTAATCATCATAGATGAACCTCTGCCGTCATCTGGAACCCGCGCTGTCCCAATTGATGTTTTTATTCGCTCTGCCGTGCTTTCCCCAACTAACAAATTGTGGTGTCTTCGAAGATAATTTATAATACTTTCATCCATCCTGTCGCCACCAACACGAATGGATCTAGCGTATACTATGTCACCCAGTGATAGCACTGCTACTTCCGTTGTTCCTCCGCCTACATCGACAACCATATTTCCCGTTGGATCAGTTATTGGCATGCCTGCACCGATAGCCGCTGCGATGGGTTCTGCGATTAATCCCGCTTTTCTTGCGCCAGCTGAGAGAACTGACTGGCGTATTGCTCTTTTTTCCACAGGGGTCGCTCCGTGTGGTACGCATACGATAACCTTTGGCTTAGAAAATGTTGATCTCTTATGCACTTTCCTAATGAAATGTTTTATCATTTCTTCGGCCACATCAAAATCCGCTATCACGCCCTCTCTCATAGGGCGTATGGCTTCAATGCTACCTGGAGTGCGTCCAAGCATTAATTTTGCATCTTCGCCCACGGCTAAAACTTTTTTTCCGCCATCTTTAACATGGTAGGCGACTACTGATGGTTCGGATAAGATGACACCTCTGCCTTTTACATAAACTAATGTATTCGCGGTTCCCAAATCTATTGCCATATCCTGCGATAAAATACCGGTGATACTTGATAAACCAACCATAAACCCGCGCCTTTTTTAAAAGTGTTATCCTGTATGATTCTTATACAAGTCTTTACACCATTCTTATACGCATCAACTGCATTTAGATAAAGGTTTATCTAAATGCAGACAGATTATTTTACTTACGTTTAAGTAACTAATATTATTAAAAATAAATGCTCGGCTAATAGTAATTCTATTTGTCAATAAAAGGGCACGAGTCGTATTTTTGATTTTTAATGTCGGCTGGGTTCGGTGTTAATACAAGATAATGCTAGAGAACTATTATCGGTAGGAGAGAATAATGAAAACCAATGTTAAAGCAGTTGTAGTTGGTGGTGGCGCTGTCGGAACATCTATTGCCTATCATCTAGCTAGAGGGGGCTGGAATGATGTCATGCTTTTAGAGCGGGACGAATTGACATCTGGCTCAACATGGCATGCCGCAGGGCTCCTTCCTTTATTCAATATGTCTTATGCAACAACACATATTCATCAATATTCCGTCGAATTTTATAAAACGCTTGAAGCCGAAACTGGGTTGAATGCAGGTTTTTCGGTGGTTGGAAATCTCCGCATGGCTCAAAGTCAGCATAGAATGGACGAGTATATGTTATATGCTTCTACAGCTGAAACTTGTGGTGTGCCATTTGAATGGATGACGCCAAACCAAATCAAGGATCGCTGGCCCTTAGTCCGTACAGAAGATTTAGTTGGGGCTATTTATCATCCAACAGATGGTTATATAAACCCTGCGGACGTTACAATGGCCATGGCAAAAGGTGCTCGCCAAAGAGGTGTATCTATAGAGCGCAAACTACAGGTTGACTCTTATCATTGGACGGGGTCTGAGTGGGAGATAATTTGTAGTAAAATGGTTGAAAAGGGCGGTAATTTAGTCCAAAGCAATGAAAAAATTACAATTACTGCTGAGCATGTAGTTACTGCAACAGGAAATCATGCACAAAGGACCGCAGCTTTACTAGGAATTAAAATTCCAGCGATACCAGTTGAGCATCAATTTATCGTTACTGAGCCAGATAAAGAATTAGTTAAATTTAGGGAGCTAGGTAATTCGGAACACCCGGTTTTAAGGGATGCAGACGCCAAATGGTATGTACGTGAAGAGCGAGGGGGCTGGATCCTTGGTCCATATGAAAAAAATGCACCTGCTAGATTTGAGTATGGGGTGCCAGATAGTTTTAGAGCTGATCTATTCCCTTTAGATTTAGATCGCATTGAGCAAGAATATTTATCAATGATCCATAGAATACCTTCTACTGAAGAGGTAGGCCTAAAGGATGATTTTAATGGTCCGATCTGCTACACACCCGATGGGAACCCCCTTGTTGGTCCAGCGCCTGGTTTGCGAAACCTTTGGCTCGCCGAAGGCTTTAGTTTTGGTATCACGGCGGCTGGTGGAACAGGCTATTATTTAGCACAGATGATGATTGAGGGTGAAGCCGAAATCGACATGGCTTCATTAGATCCTAAGCGGTACGGGAAGTGGATGACCACTGAGTATGCTGCAAGAAAGAATGAAGAATGCTATGAGCATGTTTATATTTTGCACCATCCTGATGAGGAAAGAGAAGCATGTAGGCCATTGAGGACTGCTCCTGCGTATGATCGGCAGAAAAAACTTGGAGCACAATTCGGTCAGGTGAATGGTTGGGAGCGTCCAAATTATTTTGGGCCTGTTGGTGCGGATGAAAACTTTGACCATCAGTCAAGAAGTTTTCGAAGAGGAAACTGGTGGAAATATGCACTTGCTGAGGCGAAAGCAATCAGAAATGGCGTAGGAATAATTGATGCTACAGCTTTTACAAAGCACATTGTAAAAGGTCCAGGAGCATCGAGGTTTTTGGATTGGTTTACTTGTAACAGACTGCCAAAAGTTGGCCGCATTAATTTAACATACGCTTTGACAGATGCTGGTACAACAAGAACGGAATACACGATAGTTAGGTTGAAGCAAGATGAATTTTACCTTGTTTCAGCTGGTGCTTGGACGGACTATGATGCTGATTTCCTTATAAAGAGTGCTGAAGATAAATCTCCTGAATTTGGGTATATTGAAATACAGGATGTAACATCGCAATGGGGTGTTTTCGCTGTAGCAGGGCCTAAATCTCGTGAGTTCTTATCCCAACTTATTAGGGACGAAGACCAAGATACTGCTTTATCAAATGCTCGGTTTCCTTGGCTTAGTTTTAAAAGAGTTGAATTAGCAATGTGTCCAGTTAATGCAATCCGAGTTTCTTATACTGGTGAATTAGGTTGGGAATTGCATCATCCGATCGAAATGCAAAATTACCTTTTTGACTTATTACAGAGTGCTGGAGAGAAATATGAGTTGAAATGGGTTGGAGCTAGAGCTCAAAATTGGTTGCGACAGGAAAAATCATATCGAGCATTTGGCACTGAATTGGGCAGGGATGCTACGCCGCTTGAGGCAGATCTTCCACGATTTGTGGATATGTCAAAAGACTTCAATGGTAAGATGCAAATGGAAAAAATAGGCATAAGGTCAAAATGTGTTACTTTTCTTATAGATGGCCCAGTGGATGCAGATCCGTGGGGTCGAGAAGCGCTCTATACTGAAGATGGAACTGAAAGAGTTGGTAGATTAACATCTGGTGGTTATTCAGTTGTTTTCGAAAAATCAATAGGTATGGGTTATGTCAAGCCAAATTACGCAATTGAAGGAACAAAGCTGAAAGTTAAAATTCAGAATGCTTTGTGGGATGCTATTGTAACTTCTGATAGCCCTTATGATCCAAAAAATGAAAAGCTTCGCGATGGATGATGTTGTTGAAGGAGAGTTGCTGAAATACTTGGTCCAAAAGAAAACAGAAAAACCTGGGACGTGGTATTAGCTACTATAGTAAAACGAATTAATTCGTTACGAAATGAATAATAGTAAAGAGAACGCCATTTTAAAATGGCGTCCTCCATAATAATGGTTAGCTTTCCTTTTTATCTTCAACTATTTCTTCACCGGTGTCTTGATCTACAACCTTCATCGATAATCGCACTTTACCCCTGTCATCAAAGCCCATCAGTTTAACTTTAACTTCTTGACCCTCTTTCAATACATCAGATGGGTGGTTAAGCCGACGGTTTTCAATTTGGCTCACGTGCACTAGACCATCTCGCTTACCAAAAAAGTTGACGAATGCCCCAAAATCAACCAGCTTTACAACCGTTCCAGTGTATATGCTACCGACTTCTGGTTCTGCGACGATAGAATAAATCATATCATATGCTTTTTGAATCGATGCACCGTCTGGAGAAGCAATTTTAATTGTTCCATCATCACTGATATCTACTTTAGCTCCAGATGTTTCCACTATTTCGCGAATAACTTTACCACCCGATCCAATTACCTCCCGAATTTTATCGGTTGCAACTTTCATAGTCTCAATTCGTGGCGCGTGAACACTAAACTCCCCTGCTTCAGAAATTGCTTTGGACATTTCTTGAAGTATATGCATGCGCCCATCTTTAGCTTGAGATAGAGCTTGCTTCATAATTTCTGGTGTTATGCCTGCAACTTTTATGTCCATCTGAAGAGAAGTTATTCCATTTTCTGTACCTGCTACTTTGAAGTCCATATCTCCAAGGTGATCTTCATCACCGAGAATATCGGTTAAAACGGCATAGGAACCGTCTTCTTCGAGAATTAAACCCATAGCTACTCCAGCAACTGGACTTTTTAATGGTACCCCAGCATCCATCATTGCTAGTGAGCCTCCACAGACAGAAGCCATAGAAGATGATCCATTGGACTCAGTAATTTCTGAGACAACACGTATCGTATAAGGAAAATCGGTTGCTGCTGGTAATACTGCTTGTAGTGCTCGCCATGCTAACTTCCCATGACCAATCTCTCTTCTACCAGTTGCACCAACTCTCCCAACTTCTCCAACAGAGTAAGGAGGGAAATTATAATGCAACAAGAAATTTGATCTAAAATTACCATGCAATGCATCTATAATTTGCTCATCGTCGCCCGTACCAAGCGTGGTTACTACGAGCGCTTGAGTTTCACCGCGCGTGAATAAGGCAGAACCATGCGTTCTTGGCAGGAGGCCCGTTTCAGAAATTATTTGGCGGATATCAGTAGTTGATCTGCCGTCTATTCTTTTGCCACCTTTAACTACGTCGCCTCTTAGTATACCAGCTTCAAGTTTTTTCATTGCTGACCCAAGGTTTGGATCTTCTAACTCTTCTTCTGATAATTTTGTTTTTATATATTCGCGCGTTTCGTTTACAGAAGCTTGCCGCTCTTGTTTGTCAGTAATTGCAAATGCAGAGCGCATTTTTTTCTCACCAATCTTTTTGACATTTTTCAGCAGTTTTGTAAAATCTGGTGCTTCATAATTGAATGGTTCTTTTGCACAGTCTTCTGCGACTTCAATTATCAGATCGATTACAGGTTGTATTTGCTGATGAGCAAAAGTCACAGCCCCGAGCATTTCATCCTCAGATAATTCATACGCTTCCGACTCTACCATCATCACAGCGTCCTTGGTTCCTGCAACGACCAAATCCAAGCGTTGGTCTGGATTATTTCTGAGCCCTTGCATATCATCTACCGTCGGGTTCAGAATATAATCACCATTTTCAAAACCAACGCGGGCAGCAGCTATTGGCCCCATAAATGGAACGCCAGAAAGTGTAAGCGCCGCGGATGCTGCTATCATAGCTACTACGTCTGGTGAGTTGACTAAATCGTGCGAAAGTACAGTGCACATTACCAAAACTTCATGCTTAAAACCCTCTACGAAAAGGGGCCTTATTGGACGATCAATTAATCTTGCTGTTAATGTTTCAGCCTCTGAAGGTCGTGCCTCTCGTTTAAAAAACCCCCCAGGTATTTTACCAGCAGCGTAATATTTTTCCTGGTAATGGACAGTTAGTGGGAAGAAGTCCTGTCCTTCTTTCATTTCTTTTGCGAATGTTACATTCGCCATTACCGAAGTTTCACCCAGTGTCGCAATGACAGTACCATCAGCCTGCCGAGCTACTTTTCCAGTTTCTAATGTGAGGGTTTCCTCACCCCATTCTATTGATTTTCTTGTTACATCAAACATCTACATATCCTAATAAGGCTTTACAGCCATTCCAATAGGGGGCGTATTCCCCCTGACCAATTTGTTCATACCAAACCACGGTCACGAGCTCGGTATTTGCATAAAGCGCGTATATATCACCATCAAAAGAATTAAAAGCGACGAAAGCGAACTAATCAAAGCACTCTAACCCGCCTTCAAAGTATATTTTGGAGGCTTCGTATAATAAGTTGATTTTATCTTCGGATACTAAGGCGACCAATCAGATCTTTGTATCGCTGCTCTTCTTTATTCTTTAAAAAATCAAGAAGCTTTCGTCTCTGAGCTACCATTTTCAATAATCCTCTCCGGGAATGATTATCTTTTTTATGCGTTTTAAAATGCTCAGTTAATGTATTAATTCTCGATGTAAGAATTGCAACTTGGACTTCAGGAGATCCAGTATCTCCTTCTTTTGTTGCAAACTCTTTTAAAACTTTAGCTTTCTCTTCTGCTGTAATCGACAACGCACTATCCTCTTATTTTATGGTACAAGCCAGGATGTCGTCCAGCAAGACCGTTACTAATTATGAATCACTTTACCGGAGGCTTCTATTTTAATCTTTCCAGAAAGTGAAGTGCTTTAATTCCAATGATAAAATGCTAGGATCAGTAAACATAAAGCTGAAAAACTTAGACATTAATACCACCGTGTAGCCACAACTGTGGTTTTACTTGATAACTAAGGTAAAGTGGATGCTTAGGATATCCAAGCTTTGTAATTCCTAAGCTGAATATTTGTAACTTTGCCGCAAGGAATATTTTTTTTACAACTACCCCTCTATCAAGATGACTTCCATGGGTACCCCATGCCGCAATATTGACGTCTGAATTTAAGCATGTTTTCAGAATTATACTATCATTTTTAGGCCCTACTGGATCACTGACCTTTTCCATTTTTCTTGGGTCTGTTTCTCGCCAGGCAAAAATATTAGTAACAGAAAATGCGCCATATCCGAGTGACCGTGCACGGCGTTCGCATCTTTCCACAGTAGGGTCATTCTGAGACTCCGTCGCAGTAGACGGATTAAGCATTATAAAATGCACCCTTTTTTTTGTGCCGTCCCATTCTCTTGAAAGGCAATACCTGTACTTCTCACACTTCGAATATGTAGCTTGTGAAATAGCATCACCCTTCAGAAATTTTTTTATGATCATCAAGCTTGCTTCATATTAAATTAAAAACTTTTTTTGGCAGGAATGCTCCCGCTTCATATTTTCCGATTGCAATTGGGATTTCGCTGTAGCTGACCCAAATTTCGTCCCCAGTTCTTGCTTCTTTGCATAAAATGGGCGCTGAGTTTCCATTCTTAATTTTCTCGGCCGCCGTTGAAGTGCAGGTTCCATGTTTTATTGTACTTAGGCCCAACTCTACTGGAAGTATAAAATTATTTACCGCTGACGTTTTATTCAATTTCAATATGGTATCTAACGAATGTGCCATTGATAGATTGAAGGATCCTGATGCTATTCTTCTTAACCACTTCACATGACCGTAACAACCTAGTTCTAGTCCTAGGTCTCTGGCGATTGATCGAACGTAGCCGCCTTTGCCACACTCTAGTGAAAGGATAGCACTATTCTCACTGATATATTTTTCTAATTTAAGGCTACTAACAAATAGAGATCGTGAGGCTATATCAAAGTCTTCTCCGCTGCGTGCAAGTTCATAAGCCCGCCTCCCATTTATTTTAACAGCTGAGAAGAAAGGTGGTGTTTGCTTTATTTCCCCGCGAAAACGAGGGAGTATGGCAATTATGTCTTGTTCAGATGGCCTCATCTGAGATGTTTTTATAATTTTCCCGTCCGAGTCATCTGAATCTGTTGCCTCACCCCATTTTACCTCGAAAGTATATGATTTAATTTGTTCGGTCACGTAGGGGATTGTTTTTGTTGCTTCGCCCAAAGCTATTGCTAAAATTCCTGTAGCGCTTGGATCTAAAGTCCCCGCATGGCCAGCTTTTCTCGCGCTACATGCCCACTTTATTTTATTTACTACCGCGGAAGACGTCATTCCTGTGGGTTTGTCTATTATGATCCAGCCGTTAATGTTTTGGGCCGCGTTTGACTTGCTCAATTTTTCACCAAGATTTTAAAATTTGAAGAACAGTATCCAGAACCTACCGTTTAATCTGAAAATCAAACACTTAAACAAACATATTTCATTTCTAAGAAGTCATCTATCCCATAATGACTTCCTTCTCGACCTAGCCCTGACTGTTTGACGCCACCGAACGGGGCTAATTCCGTTGAGATTATACCAGTATTTACTCCTACAATACCATATTCCAGCGCTTCAGCTACCTCATATACACGGCTCAAGTCTTTCGCGTAGAAATATGAAGCAAGCCCAAATATTGTATCATTGGCCAACTCTATAACCTCTTCAACCGTTGAAAACTCAAAAAGTGGAGCAAGTGGTCCAAATGTTTCTTCGGTAGCTACTTTCATATTTTTTGTTACACCCGTGAGAATGGTTGGATTAATAAAGTTTCCATCTTCCTCACTGTAAGTATTAGAATAGATAGGTTCAGCGCCTTTTGATATTGCGTCGTCTATATGTGAATTTACTTTCTTAACTGCATTCAAACCGATCAATGGTCCAAGTGTAGTTTCAGGGTCAAAACCATCTCCTACTTTGAGTTTAGAAACTGCCTTCTGTAGCTTTGCTGCAAACTCTTTATACACTCCAGTTTGGACATAAATCCTATTTGCACAAACACATGTTTGTCCGTTATTTCGGAACTTACACATAATTGCACCTTGAACTGCATCATCCAAGTCAGCATCGTCAAAGACAATAAATGGGGCATTACCGCCCAACTCCATGGAACATTTTAAAACATTTTTGGCCGCTTGGCCCAATAAAACGCGCCCCACCTCTGTTGAACCTGTGAAAGTGAGTTTTCTAACCTTTTTATTTTCACAGAATTCTTTACCTGTCCCAGATGCGTCAGTGGATGGTAAAATTGAAAGAATACCCTTTGGTAATCCTGCCCTTTCAGCAAGGACACCCAGTGCAAGTGCTGAAAATGGAGTCTCTGAAGCTGGACGGGCTACAAATGCGCATCCAGCAGCTAGTGCGGGCCCGGCTTTACGCGTAATCATTGCATTTGGAAAATTCCAAGGAGTAATTGATGCTGCCACGCCAATTGGTTGTTTAAGAACCATAATTCTCTTATCTTTTTGATGCCCTGGGATTAATTCCCCGTAAACTCTCTTAGCTTCTTCCGCAAAAAATTCTATGAACGAGGCGCCATAAGCTATCTCACCATTTGCTTCAGCCAGTGGTTTTCCCTGCTCGGCAGTTAAAATTTTAGCTAAATCTTCGGAGTTTTCCATCATTAGGTCAAACCAACGTCTCAGGATATTTGCCCTTTCCTTTCCAGTTCTATTGGCCCACTCTTTTTGTGCTTCGTATGCACTATCAATCGCTGCTGAGATTTGTTTGCGACTAAGATTTGCCACCTTTCCGATAGTATCTCCTCTTGCTGGGTTTATAACATCGAAGGTTTGGTTTTTATCCCCACTAACCCAATCTCCCGCTAAGTATCCCCTTGTCTCTAGAAGAGAAGGATCATGTAACATGTTTGCAAGGTTTGTAGTTTTAGTAGACATTGGCTCTCTCCGAGTAGATATAATATTCAGCAGTATAACAGGTATTGCTTTTTTTTAATTATAGGAAGAAAAAATTGTCAGAAGTTGACTTAAGCGACGATTATGCAAACGCAAAGTATATAGCTGATGCAAAAAGTTTCCCAGGAAAATGGCAGGCAAAAGCGACTAATTTTAGAAACAATAAAACTCTTCTGTCCAATGTAGAATTAGATATTCGATATGGCGCTTCCGAACGAGAAAAAATGGATATTTTTTATCCAAAAATAAGAACTGTTGGCCTTTTTGTTTTCATACATGGTGGTTATTGGAGAGCTTTTGATAAGTCGAGTTGGTCACACCTATCTTTAGGTGCTTTGGAGAACGGGTTTGCTTCGGCAATACCAAGCTATAGATTATGTCCAGAGGTAAGCATCGCTCAAATTACTGAAGACATAGCGCGATGTATTACCTTTCTATCTAAAAAAGTGAACGAGGGTCCGATAGTGCTCGCAGGCCACTCAGCTGGGGGGCATCTTGTATCTAGAATGTTGTGTGAAGGGGTGTTGCCAAAAAACGTTTCTGATCGTCTAAAGCGTGTTACACCAATTTCGCCACTTGCTGATTTACAGCCATTAATTTTTACAGATTTGAATTCAGATTTAAACCTCTCACTGGAGTCTGCAATTTCTGAAAGCCCTATATGTTATAAACCGATCGCATTAAACACAAGAGTTTGGGTTGGTGAACACGAGCGCCCAGCTTTCTTACATCAAGCGGAAATACTTTCAGAAAAATGGCAATGTGGGTTAAATATTCAGCCTGATGCTCATCATTTCGATATAATCGATCAGCTCTTAAATCCAAAATCGGATATGTGTAAGTATTTATTTCAAAAAGTCTAACTTTACTAAGAACTATTTTTTTGCAATATTTCAATTTCTAAACGTTTTTGTGCAAATTCTTCGTGTTTTGCAGCAATCATATTTTCTTGTAAAGTTTGACTAATAAAATCCAAATGGGTCTCAGCTGAGATGCGGGATGCATGTGCATCTCTATTAATTAAATTGACTAGGATTTTTTCATGCTGTTCAAGAAGTACTTGGCGGTTGGATTTGTTCACAAAAAGAGCCTGTCGATTGTAGAATACACCTTCCTTTAAAAGATCATACATGGAACGCATCATATGTAGCATTACAACATTATGGCTAGCTTCAATAATGGAAAGATGGAACTCAGCATCTAAACTGGATTCTTGTCTGGAATTATCGCACTTATGATGCGCAGTCACCATTTTCTCAAATATCTTTTTTATAACATCAAGGTCTGCCTCTGAAGCTTGTTTTGCGGCACGTTCCGCTGCTATGCCCTCTATATCTCGACGAAATGAAATGTAATCAAATACCGCTTCATCATGTGATTTGAACAAATTCACAAGAGCAGGGGAAAAAGCATTACCTAAAACGTTTGCAACAAAAACCCCTGATCCAGCTTTAGTTTCTAACAAACCATTATTTGTTAATATCGATATTGCGTCTCGTAGAGAGGGGCGTGAAACACCAAGTCTATCAGCCAAATTTCGTTCGGCTGGCAACCTCGTTCCAGGACGAAGTATACCTCTTAGTATCATCTGTTCTATCTGGTTAACGACGAATAAAGATAATTTATTGTTGGGGATTTTTTCAAATGGCATTGTGGCCTACAATTCATAAGTTTCAAAATTGGGTAAGAATATTTGATTAAATTATCAATTTTTTTTCCATGAACACAGAATAATTGTTTTCAGTATAGTGAGCAAAAGCATCACAATACTGAAAACCATGCTTACGATACAAATTCAGGGCACTTTTCAGTAGAGTTCCCGTTTCCAATCTAACTACAGGTACCGAGTTATCAGCCATAGTTCCTAGCATATGAACTAAAAGTGCATCTCCAATCCTTTTACCACGATAGTTAGGGTCTACGAACATTGATTTAATTTCTGCATAATCACTAAATAGAACAAATGCACCACAGCCAACATATTTACCATTTATGTCCTGTGCAGCAAAAAAATGTACCGCCTTGTCCAGAAGAGCCTCTATTTCTAGATAATTATTAGTCTCATCTGGAAATAGCTCATCCATTAAGTTGTGACTTTGTCTCAAAAGTTCGGTTATCTGAGGGTGGGTCGGATCTGCATAGTCTATTTGACACTTCATATTGTTTTCCAAACAGTATTTTCTGTTCTGATGCTGTTAGTTTACATGATATCTACGATATGTTGTGGATAATTATTTATTTTCTTCCATATACGGTATAGAATTGATTGACTTAAACTTAATTGAGCTTCATCCATTTAGAAATAGAATCAAAGATCATGGGTATATAGTTGCACTTCTCCAAACTGCGTTTGACTGGATTTAAGAGCTTTGTAGATCAGACTGAATTAATAATTCAAGATGGGCTGACGGGTATTGTGGGCCCAAATGGTTGTGGCAAGTCTAATCTCTTAGAGGCTATTCGATGGGTCATGGGGGAAAACAGGCCAACAGCAATGCGTGGCGGCGGCATGGAAGATGTGATTTTTGCTGGAGCAGCAACGCGCACAGCTAAAAATTTTGCTGAAGTATCATTGATATTAGACAACAGTCAGCGACTGGCGCCCCAAGCTTTCAATGATAATGATCTTATCGAAATTGTTCGACGGATTACCAGGGATGTAGGGAGCGCATTTAAAGCTTCAGGCAAGGACATCAGAGCTCGTGATGTTCAAATGCTTTTTGCAGATGCCTCGACGGGTGCCCATTCACCAGCATTAGTGCGCCAAGGGCAAATTGCTGAATTAATTAATGCTAGGCCTCAAAATAGAAGGCGAATACTTGAGGAAGCAGCAGGAATATCTGGACTTTACCAACGTCGCCATGAAGCCGAGTTGAAGCTTAAAGGTGCAGACAGCAACCTTGTAAGAGTTGATGACGTTTTAGAGCAACTCGCTACGCAGCTGCATCAACTTTCACGTCAAGCAAAGCAAGCTGTGAGATATCGTGAGATAATGCAGGAGTTAATCGAAGCAGAAGGTGTTTTGCTATATCGTCGCTGGAAAGAGGCCGATGAAGCAAGGCTGAAATCTCAAAAAGAGTTGCAGGAATGTACAATTAAGGCTTCCAAAAGTGAGCAAGCCGTCAGAGAACTTTCTTCACTACGGTCTGATGCTGAAGAAAAAATTCCACCTTTGAGAGAAAAAGAGGCCATTGCTTCTTCGTTACTTCAAAGGTTGGAAGTTGAGCGAGATACTTTAGGTGCAAAAGAGGCTGATGCAAAGGCGAGGATAGAAACGATAAATACCCGTTTAAGTCAATTAGTTTTAGATTTGGATCGTGAGGCTGCCTTAAACAGTGATGCAGTGGAAACAATAAAAAGTCTCGAATGGGAAGCTGATCAATTAGAGAAAGCTTCAAAAGGTCATGATACGAAGGTGAAGAAAGCAGCTGAAGAGGCACATGAAGCAGCAAATAATTTACAAGAAAAAGAAGCTCAGCTTTCTGAAATTACAGAAGATATGGCTCGGTTAATGGCGCGTTATCAATCTGCAGAAAGGTATTTGCAAGAGATTGAGCTTTTAACAAACAGGTACAAATCAGAGGCAGTTGCTGCTGAAGCATCTAGAGCCGAGGCTCTCAAGGCACAAGAAAAAACAAAAGATGATCTTAGAGTGGCAGAAAAGTCTTTTGATAATGCGATGTTACAAAGTAAGGAAGCCGATGGAAACTTAATTAAAGCTGAAGAGACGAGAAGTCAAACACAAGCCCTTGAGGTAGATGCTAGAGCTGCCTTGTCTTCGGCAGAAGGCGAGGCTAACGCAATAAGTGCAGAAGTTGCTGCTTTAGCAAAAATCCTGGAGCGAGACACTATGGAGGGTGGTCAGGTAATTGATCGTCTCCAGGTTGAACATGGTTTTGAAAAAGCTCTCGGTGCAGCACTAGCTGATGATTTAAGGTCACCGCAAGTGCCGGAAGATGGGCCATCGGGGTGGGTCTCTCTAGACGAACTGACGATTCAGCAAGATTTACCTGATGGTGTAACCCCTTTGACCCATCACGTGTCCGTGCCAGAGGTTTTAAATCGACGGATTTCTCAAATTGGCCTAGTCGATGCAGATGAAGGGCCGAAGTTGCAGAGATTGCTGAAACCTGGTCAAAGGCTTGTTTCCACAGAAGGTGACCTGTGGCGATGGGACGGCTTCAGGGCTTGGTCTGAAGATGCGCCGACGGCAACGTCATTACGTTTGGAGCAATTAAATCGACTAGAAGAATTAAAGCAACTCAATGAGAGAGCGAATGTGCAATTGGAGGCTGCAAAAGCAGCACATGACTCTTTGACAAAAAGACTTGCTGCTGACACTGATAGCGATAGGGCTGCAAGAGATAGAATGAAGGAAGCAGATAGTGACCTATCTGATGCTCAAAGGGCCCAAAATCGAGCTGAGGCGGAGCTAAGCCTAGCGATAAACCTTCTTGAGACATCATCAATGGCTCTCGCCAGGCACAAAAAAGACCTTGAAGTTACGCAAGCACAAATGGTCGACGCTCAAAAAGTATTAAGCGAGCTTCCTAACTTAGAGGATGTAAAAGCAGAGGTTGAAGAAGCAAAAAATAGTGTTGAATTGCATCGAGCAGCAATGTTGTCAAAAAGGGCTTTACATGATGAGGTGCGTCGAGAGGGTGATGAGCGTATAAAAAGAATACAAGAAGTTGCAAAAGAGCTAAGTGGTTGGAAGTATCGCTTGGAAACAGCAGAAAAACGGAATTTAGAATTGGTACAGAGGCAAAAAGACAACAAAGAACAGTTGCAAAATGCTCTTGCTGAGCCAGAAAGATTATCCAAACGCCGAGAAGAAATTGTAATATCTATATCGGAAGCAAGTAAAAATAAAAATGAAGCTACAAGTGATCTTTTGGGTGCAGAGAAAATTTTACGCGATTTCCGAGAAGAAGAGCGAGATGCTGAGCGATTAGCATCAAACTTGCGAGAACATAGAGCACGCGCAGAAGCGATGAGTGAGGCGGCGCAAGAAACCGTGGATAATGCAGTTGAGCGTATTCGTGATGAACTGCAAGCAACTCCTGATGAGTTGCTGAAAAAGCTAGGCAAAGATCCAGAGAAATTACCGAATTCAGAAAAAATTGAGATCGAGGTGAATAGGCTTAAAAGACAACGTGACTCTCTTGGTGCTGTTAATTTGCGAGCTGAAGAGGATATGAAGGAAGTGCAGGCCGAGCACGACAATTTAGAAGGAGAAAGAACAGATCTACTTGAGGCTATCAGATCACTCCGAAATGGCATAGCGTCTTTAAATCGAGAGGGCCGTGAAAGACTTCTTACTGCATTTGAGCAAGTTAACGTAAATTTTTCAACATTATTTAAACATTTATTTGGTGGAGGAGAAGCCAATCTCGTTATGGTCGAGAGTGATGATCCCTTAGAAGCAGGGCTTGAAATTATGTGCCAGCCACCTGGGAAAAAGCTATCAACTCTATCACTGTTGTCTGGTGGAGAGCAAACTTTGACAGCATTAGCACTTATTTTTGCTGTTTTCTTAGCAAACCCGGCCCCTATTTGTGTTTTGGATGAGGTAGATGCTCCACTAGATGATGCAAATGTTTCACGGTTTTGTGATATGTTAGATGAAATGTGTCGACGGACCGACACGCGTTTTTTGATAATTACTCACCATGCGGTTACAATGGCAAGAATGGATCGGCTTTTTGGCGTAACAATGCAGGAAAAGGGTGTGAGTCAGCTTGTTTCAGTCGATCTAAAAAAGGCTGAACAGCTTGTAGCCTAGTTAAAGAAAAATACCACAGCCCAGTCAAGTTTTGTAATAAATTGTCACATTACTTGTACTGTAAATTGTTATGGCGATGCGATTCTGTAATTCAATAAAATAAAAATATTGTCTGTGGCATATCTCATTCTTTTAGTGGCTGTTTTGCCCGTCTATTAGATAAATCGCGATTATGTTGTATTTGTGTCATATTAACCGCATAACAAACGAACGTATCGGTCTCAACATCTAGTAACTGTTGCTTAAAGTATACGCAAATATATTCGTTTTTATAAAAAAATGCATGATATTATACGAATTCTAATACTTCAGCATATTTTTGGTTGCAGGTAAAAATTCCCGGCAAAAATAAAATACTTGATTTTCCTGTATGTAAGTCCAAAATTTTATGGTCAGGAGGATTTATGACGACTTTTCTATCAAAAGAATTACATGCTGATCTAACCAGAGCGCAAAAAGACAAAAAGGTGAAAAAAAGTAGACTGAGGGTCGAGTTTGATGGAGCTCTTGTTCCTGTATTAAAGCTTTGGGATAATGGTTTTTCTATGGATATTGAGCATGCCCCGCAGTTGAGGGGTTTGGTAGATATTTTCGATGGTTCGCGTCATTTATCGCAGTGTCTAATTATAGCATCAACAGAAGAAAGTGGTGAAATTCATTTTGAATTTAAACGAAGTACAGATGTTACAGATACTCCTGCTTTAGATTTCGTATTACCTAAAGATAAGCCAGTGGCATTGCTCAACTAAATCATTGAAGATCGGAAAAAGCGTCCTTTAATCGCTTCGTTGCTTCAACAACTAACGTTCGCGGAGTGGCTAAATTGAAGCGTAAAAATTTTTCACCACCAGTTCCAAAAGTGCTTCCATGATTTACTGCGATTTTAGCTTTTTCTTGAACCCTATAGATAAATTCTTCTTCCTCCATACCGGTACCAGAAAAATCAACCCAAGCTAAGTATGTACCTTCCAAGGGCATCGAGCTAAGGCCTGGAATTTTATTAACTTCTCTATCAAAAATAACGCGATTGCCGTCAATATAGTGCAGAAGTTCATCGAGCCATTGGGCGCCCTCTGGTGAGTATGCAGCCGTTGCCATAAATAAACCAAAGCTATTGGGGCTGATCCCAAGGGCTTTAATTCTTTGCGAAAATTTTTGACGTAAGTTTGGGTTGGGAATAATTACATTTCCCGAGTGGGCGCCAGCAATATTAAATGTTTTTGTTGTTGCCGTCATCATTACTAAACGATCACACACCGATGGGTCTGCAATTGGCATTACAGTATGGCTCTTGTTCGGATAGACTAGGTCGTGATGGATTTCGTCGGATACTAATACTAGATCATGTTTCTTCGCAAACTTAGCAACTTCCTGCAGCTCATTCTTTGTCCAAACACGCCCACCTGGGTTGTGTGGAGAGCATAAAATAACCATCTTTTCATCACCTGACAGGTTTCTTTCGTATGCGACGAAATCAAAATGGTAGTGATTGTCTATTAATTTTAGTGGGCATTCCACGACTTTTCTTCTTGCGGCTTCAACTAAGTTAGAGAATTGATAATAAACTGGAGTAAAAAGGATTATACCATCTCCAGGTTTTGTGAATGCATCTATGCATAATCCTGTACCATTCACCAAACCATGTGTTGTGAAAATCCATGAGGTATCAATTTCCCAATTGTGCCTATTTTTCATCCACCATTTAATAGAATTATTATATTCTTTGTAATCTCCATAGTATCCGTAGATACCATGGGAGTTTATCCCATGAAGTTTTTCTTGAATAATTTTAGGAGCGCGGAAATCCATGTCGGCGACCCACATAGAAAGACCGCTATCAGGAGATACACCATAAAGTTCCTCCATGGTATCCCACTTACTAGAGTGCGTTCCTCTTCGATCTATTACTTCGTCAAAATCCATAAATTTTCCAAATAATTTTAGAGTGCCATAACTAAGGCAATGGAAAGTGTAAAACAAGCACCTCATTAGGTAATAAAACCCTTCGAAGTTGCATGTAATTACTTTTTAACCTAAATGAAATCTATGCTGAGACCTATCTTACTACATCCAAATCCTAAGTTGAAAAAGATCTGTGAACCAGTGTTAGAGATTGATGACTCACTTATTAAGTTGTCGGATGATATGTTGGAAACCATGTATAATGCACCAGGAATTGGTTTGGCTGCGTCTCAGGTTGGTATTTTAACTCGAATTATCGTTATGGATTGTGAAAAGGAAGAAGCTGCTAAAGGTGAACCGATTGTAATGATTAATCCTGAGATAGTTGCTAGCTCTGATGAAGAAAATATTTATGAAGAAGGGTGCTTATCTATTCCGGAGCATTTTGCTGAAATTAAGCGCCCAACCTCTGTTCAAGTTCGATGGCTAGATCGGAATGGAAATGAGCAAGAACAAGAATTTGATGGGCTATGGTCTACTTGCGTTCAACATGAGATCGATCATTTAAATGGAAAACTTTTCATAGATTATCTTGGTACAATAAAGAGACAGTTGATTACGAGGAAAATGCAAAAATTCAAGCGTGAAATGGAGCGAAAAGAAACATAGATGGCTATAAGAAAATTGCTGATGTGGCCAGACAGACGACTCAAGCAAAAAGTTCAGCCTGTAGAAAAAATTGATGAAAATGTAGAAAAAATCTGGTCAGATTTAATTGATACAATGGAAGCCATGTCATGTATTGGTCTCGCATCTAGTCAATTAGGTATTATGTCTAGTCTAGCGGTGGTGGATGCGTCGACGGACCGTGGGCAATTTATTCTTCTGGCAAACCCAGAAACCTTGCAAGTATCGAAGGAAATGAATGAGAATATTGAAGCTAGCCCCAATCTTCCAGGCGTGTCGGCAAAAATTTCAAGACCAAGAAAAGTAACAGTCAAATATTTAGATAAAGACGGTATGATCGTAAGAAATGATTTTGAGGGCCTTTGGGCTACTTCTGTCCAGCATCAGATCGATCATTTAAATGGAGTAATGTATTTTGATAGGCTTTCAGCTGTGAAGAGAGATATGCTAATTCGTAAGGCTAAAAAAAGACGATGAAAATAGTATTTTTGGGGTCAGCGTATTTTTCAATTCCAACACTCGTAAAATTAATCGAGGCTGGGCATGAAATTGCTTGTGTGTACAGTCAGCCACCTAGGCGTGCAGGAAGGGGTAAGAAAGTCAATCTTACTCCCGTGCATGAAATGGCATTAAAATATGGGATAACAGTTAGAACGCCGGAAAATTTCAAATTGCAAAAAGATAAATTAGCATTTTTTGATTTGAATGCTGATCTTACGGTGGTAGTCGCCTACGGTTTGATTTTACCCTTAGAAATTATTGAGGCTGCTAGGTATGGTAGCCTGAATATTCATGCATCTATTTTGCCGAAATGGCGAGGGGCGGCGCCTATTCACCGCGCAATAATGTCTGGGGATAGTGAAACTGGGGTTTGTATCATGAAAATGGATGCAGGCTTGGATACGGGGCCAGTAGTTGCAAAGGAATCAACGCCAATTAAAGCAGACGATACAACTAGTTTCTTGAGCGAGAGATTAGCTGATTTAGGGGCAAAGTTGCTAATTGAAACAATAAAAAAGATTGATGAGTTAATTCCAAAACCCCAGTCAACTATAGAAGTTTCTTATGCCAAAAAAATTGACAAGAAAGAGGCAAAGATTGACTGGTCATTAGATTTCCAAATAATAGAGCAGCAAATCAGAGGCCTTTCGCGATACCCAGGTGCGTGGGCCTACTACAACGGCGAGCGAATAAAATTTTTGAATGTTAGAATAAATAGTTCGAACCAAAATAATCAAGCAGAGCCAGGTATGGTAATTGGGACGCCATTAGTAATTGCTTGTGAGGGAGGGGCGCTTGAAATTACTTTACTCCAAAGATCAGGGAAGTCGGTTCAGACCACTGAGGACTTTTTACGCGGTTTCCCAATACAAATCGGTAGTTATTTTACCTAGCAGCCGATCATGAAAAGAAATCATTGCCTGCCTGACTTAAGAGTTTATGCGCCATTTCAATGCCGACGAGAGTGGCATCCTCTTTAGAAACTACTTGCTCATCACTATAAACCTCAGACCCATCAGTTTTTAAAATCTCGCCGCGAAATCTAAGGTTCTCATTTTTAAACTCAGCCAACCCGGCGATCGGGGTCTCACATGAACCATCTAAGGCTTCTAAGAAAGCTCTTTCGGCAGACAGTAGCAATCCTGTTGTAGAATTGTGAATAGCTTCTAGCATTGTTGCAACTTTTATGTCCTTTTCACGACGCTCAATGCCTATTGCACCTTGTGCCACGGCTGGAAGCATCTCGTCTGTTGAAATAGGTGCAGTTATTATATCTTCCATCTTAAGACGATTTAGTCCGGCAACTGCTAAAAATGTACACTCAGCCACACCGTCGTCTAACTTCTTCAGTCTTGTTTGTACGTTCCCGCGAAATTCTACTATTTTTAGATCAGGACGCTTTGACATAAGTTGAGCTTTTCGTCTGAGCGATGAAGTGCCCACTGTAGCCCCTTGTGGAATATCTGCTAAACTTTTGTGGATCCTCGATACAAATGCATCTCGCACATCTTCTCTGGGCAAGAATGTGTCCAAAATTAGACCGTCGGGCTGCTGAACGGGCATATCTTTCATTGAGTGCACTGCAATATCAATACTCTCTTGTAGCAGTGCTTCCTCAATTTCTTTGGTAAAAAGTCCTTTCCCACCAATCTCTTTTAGAGGGCGATTAAGGACTTTATCGCCAGTTGTTTTAATTACAACAATTTCAAATGAGTCGAGTGACAATCCGAAAGCTATGCTAAGTCTCTCTCTTGTTTCATATGCTTGTGCTAACGCTAGAGGTGAGCCCCTAGTACCAATGCGCAATGGTGATTTTGGATCTGGTAATTTTAATTCCATAAATAGGGTTTAAGCGGTGTTTTGCATCAAAGCAAGATACCAAGCTTGACATTTATTTAAAGAACGTGAACCAAGTACTCAGAGAAAGGCAAAAGAATGACCATTAAGAAAAAAATTTTAAAAGCTCTTGCTGGCGAAGTGCTAGATACACCGCCTATTTGGATGATGCGTCAGGCTGGTCGTTACTTGCCAGAGTACAGAGAGACTAGAGCTCAAGCGGGTGACTTTTTATCACTATGTTACAATAGTGATCTTGCTGCTGAAGTTACCTTGCAACCGATTAGAAGATATGGATTTGATGCGGCAATTTTATTCGCTGATATCCTGCTTCTTCCTCAAGCTCTGGGGGCAGATTTGTGGTTCGTAACGGGCGAGGGTCCAAGGCTATCAACAATTAACTCTACCGATGAATTGAAATTGCTTAAGCCTGTTGATGAAATTCACGATACATTGCGTCCAGTCTATGAAACTGTACGGATTTTATCAAAAGAATTGCCCGAAGAGACAACACTTATTGGTTTTGCAGGAGCTCCATGGACGGTCGCCACTTATATGATTGCCGGAAGAGGTACGCCGGATCAAAAGCCAGCGCATGATTTAAAAGATAATAATATATTAGCTTTTGAAAATTTGATTGAGATTTTGACAAAAGCAACCATTAAATACTTATCTGCACAAATTGATGCGGGAGCTGAGGTGGTAAAAATATTTGATAGCTGGGCCGGTTCTTTGAAAGGAGATGATTTTTATAAATATGCTCTTGAGCCGACAAAAAAGATAGTAATGGAGTTAAAAGCCAAATATCCCACGGTGCCAATAATAGCTTTCCCGAGACAGGCGGGCGATTATTACAAAGGCTTTTTAAAATCCACAGGTGCAGACTGTCTCGCTATTGACGATAGTATAAGTTCAGCATGGGCTGCTAAATATTTACAAAAGGATGGTTGTATACAGGGAAATTTAAATTCTTCTCATATGGTCTCAGGTGGTCAAAATATGATTGATGAAATCGAAACTATAGTTTCAGATTTGTCAAAAGGTCCTCATATATTTAACTTAGGTCATGGTATTACCCCTGAAGCCAACCCAGATAACGTTGCCCTAATGATAGAAACAATTAGAAACTTTAAACGTTCCTGATTGATACTTCCATCAAAAGAATATTTTAACATGACAAATATGCTGTCCATAACTGGACTTTCGAAAAGATATAATGATGGACAAGTAGCGCTTGAAAACGTCTCTTTTGATGTTAAAGAGGGCGAAATTCTTGCCCTCCTTGGGCCGAACGGAGCGGGAAAGACTACTCTTATTTCTGCAGTTTGTGGACTGGTTGTGCCAACGGCGGGTCAAGTAACAGTTGGGGGATTTGACACGAGATCGAATTATCGGTTGGCACGATCTCTAATTGGTTTGGTGCCCCAAGAAATTGCATTGGAGCCGTTTGAGAAAGTTATCAATACAGTGCGTTTTTCAAGAGGCTTATTTGGAAAGAGCCCTAATGATGATCAAATAGAAATAGTTCTCCGCCAGTTATCGTTGTGGGACAAAAAAGATTCTAAAATTTTGCAGTTGTCAGGCGGTATGAAAAGACGCGTGCTGATTGCCAAAGCTTTGGCGCACGAGCCAAGAGTATTATTCCTCGACGAACCATCTGCAGGTGTAGATGTAGAGTTAAGAAGAGACATGTGGAAACTTGTGTCTGATTTAAAGTCTCAAGGTGTTACAATAATATTGACCACGCATTACATCGAGGAAGCAGAAGCAATCGCTGATCGAGTTGGAGTAATCTCAAAGGGCAAGTTAATTTTATTGGAAGAGAAAAAAGCTTTAATGAAGCGAATGGGCCGGAAAAAAGTAGAGATCTCATTACAATCTCCAATTGCTGTCATTCCTGCTAAACTGCAAAATTTTGATCTATACCTTTCAGACGATGGTTTGACCATAAATTATCTATATGATGCTAAAGCTTCTAGTAATGAAATTACGAAATTACTAAATGAGATTTCGATTTCAAATTTGCAAATAAGTGATTTGAAAACATCACAGTCCTCATTAGAAGAAATATTCGTCTCACTAATCGAGGAGCCGTCTAAATGAATTTTCGATCTATACGAGCAATATATATTTTTGAAATGTCTAGATTTTTTAGAACATTATTACAGAGTTTTGTCTCTCCAGTTATATCAACTTGTTTGTATTTTGTCGTTTTTGGGGCGGCAATTGGTGGCCGGATAGATGCTGTTGATGGTGTTAGTTACGGTGCATTCATAGTGCCTGGATTGATAATGTTCAGCGTAATGACGCAGGCGGTTTCAAATGCATCATTTGGTATTTATTTCCCAAAGTTTATTGGAACCATATATGAGGTTCTGTCAGCTCCTGTAAATTTCTTGGAAATTGTTATTGGATATGTCGGTGCTGCGGCATCTAAAGCTTTGTTTATTGGTTTAGTAATATTGGCAACATCACTATTCTTTGTCGATATAGAAATCATTCACCCTTTTATTATGATTTTTTTATTAGTGGTGACTTGCATCTCTTTTTCGTTACTTGGCTTCATCCTAGGGATTTGGGCAAACAATTTTGAACAGCTGCAATTAGTACCCTTGTTAATAATCACTCCCTTAGTTTTCTTAGGTGGGTCATTTTATTCGATATCGATGCTTCCAAAATTCTGGCAAGTTGTAAGCCTTTTTAATCCAGTTGTTTATTTGATTTCAGGATTCAGGTGGGCTTTTTACAATAATTCTGACGTTTCCATAGCAGCAAGTCTTTTTGCTATAACAATATTTACTGTTTTCTGTATCTTTATAATTTTTTTAATTTTCAAAACTGGTTGGAGACTAAGGCCATAATGCAACTTAACCCATGTTGAATAAATGTCGCTAGTAGCAGGTTTAAGTAATCTGTATATTGAAGTAAATGAGCACCGTGCCTAAATGATACTCATGTTACGTATACCTTTCCTCAACAAATTGAACAGGCGAAAGACGGTTTCAGTAGTTCGGCTCAACGGTCTAATTTCGTCAGGAGCGCGTGGGGGTATTTCTGATAGTGTGCTTGCACCCACACTTGAGAAGGCATTCCGAAAAGGAAATCCCAGCGCCGTTGCTTTCATTATTAATTCACCCGGTGGATCGCCAGTCCAGTCTTCTCTTGTCGGAGACAGGATTAAAAGACTATCGGAAGAAACAGAGGTCCCTACCATTGCATTTGTGGAGGATGTTGCCGCATCTGGTGGGTATTGGATAGCATCAGCCGCTGATGAAATTTATGCAGACCATGCCTCTATTATTGGTTCTATTGGTGTAATTTCCTCAGGATTTGGTTTGCAAGAGTTGCTTTCAAGATATGGAATCGAGAGGAGAGTATATACCGCAGGTAAATCTAAGTCGATGCTTGATCCCTTTAAGAAAGAAAAAGCTGAAGATGTCAAAAGATTAAAGGATATTCTTTCGCAGTTACATGAAGTTTTTATATCTCACGTGAAGGGTGCTAGAGATGGAAAATTATCGACCGATCATGATCTGTTTACAGGAGAGATTTGGTTGGCCGCTCGAGCAAAAGAACTTGGTTTAATAGATGGTATAGGGCACGTTGTTCCGGTTTTGAAAGAGAGATTTGGCGAAAAAACTCGTTTTAAGGAATATAGTCAGAAAAAATCTCTATCTCAGAGATTTGGAGTTAGCATTGCAAATGATGCCATCAGCCTAGTGGAGGAAAGGGCAGAATTTGCTAAGTATGGGCTTTAAAATATGATCTTAAAGATTGTAGTTCTTTTTTTAATCGTGATGGGCGTGATGGCTATGTTTGGTAAATTGAGGGTACCAAAAGTTAAACTGTTAAATTCTAAACGATGTGATAAGTGCGGTAAATTTAAAATCGGCAAAGATTGTCAATGTTCTAAAAAATCTGGATAGTTATGGTTTGGCTTCAAGCACTTATCGGTCTGATCATCCTCTTAATTGCTGGTGATATTCTCGTCCGTGGTGCGGTAAATTTTAGCTTAAGGATTAAAATTCCAGCGTTTATCGTCTCTTTAACAGTGGTTGCATTAGGCACATCGGCTCCTGAATTATTGGTAGCAATTAGAGCTACCTTAGACAATTCACCGGGAATTGCTTTGGGAAATGTAGTTGGCTCAAATATCGCAAATGTTCTTCTTGTCTTGGGTATACCTGCTCTAATTGCTGGAATTAATACAAGTGAGTGTAAGACGGGAAAAAACTATGTGTTTATGATGCTTGCAACACTTGTTTTTCTCTCGTTAGCATTCCTAGGTAATTTTTCAGTTTCTGAAGGAATTATCTTCCTAATTCTATTGACCTTGTTTCTATCTATAGCTGTTCGAGACAGTTTAAAGGGAAATGCAGAAGTATCCTATTTAGAGGTGGAAAATGTGGATCCAAACCTCGCACTGTGGAAAATAATGCTTTTCTTGTCTTTAGGATTAATAGGTTTGCCAATTGGTGCTGACATATTAGTAAAAAATGCCTCATTGATAGCCACATCTTATGGTATATCTGATGAGGTGGTTGGGCTAACACTCGTAGCAGTTGGCACTTCTCTGCCTGAACTTGCAACGACATTGATGGCTGCTGTTCGAAGACAGGCTGATGTTGCACTGGGCAACGTGATAGGATCAAATATATTTAATATACTCGCCATAGTGGGGATAACCACAATGTTTGGAGATATTCCGATATCCTCTTCGTTTTTCGAATTTGATTTTTGGATAATGTTAGGGGCAGGTATTGTTTTGTTTCCATTTGTTTTTATGGGGCTTAGCATTAACAGGCTTTGGGGCGCCTTCTTGACGCTCGCGTATGCGAGCTATCTGTATTTAACGATTCAATGAAAGTGAAATTTAGCAATGCGTGCACTAGTAACCGGTGGGGCTAAACGGCTAGGCCGTGAGATATCAACATACCTGGCAAGTCGCGGATACGATGTGGCTGTACATTATAATAATTCAGAAAGTGAGGCGCTTGATGTCACCAAAGAGATAAATAGTCTTGGCCGTATATCTGAGTGCCTTAAATGTGATTTGCTGGTTGAGGACGAGGTTAAGGAATTAGTAAATCGAGCGTCTGAAGCTATCGGCGGGCAAATTACTTTATTGGTAAATAATGCTTCTATATTTGAGTATGATAGTTTTGAAGATGCAACCCGCAAAACTTGGGATCGTCATATTGAGAGTAATTTGAGAGCGCCGTTCGTATTAACACAGGACTTTGCAAAGCAATCTCTGGCACCAATCTTAGATGAAAAAAATGAGCCAATCTCCCAAGGTTTAGTCCTGAATATGATCGATCAGAGAGTTAAAAAGCTTACACCAGATTTTGCAAGCTATACTATTGCAAAGATGGGTTTATGGGCAATGACGCAAACTGCTGCCAGAGCTCTTGCTCCGGGTATTAGGGTAAACGCCATTGGTCCGGGGCCTACTTTGATTGGAGCACGTCAAAAGGAATATCATTTTGATGGGCAAAGAAAAAATACGATTTTAGAGCGAGGAGCTAACGCCGAAGACATAACTTCAGCTGTTGGTTACTTTATTGATGCTAAAAGCGTAACGGGGCAGCTGCTGTGTGTGGATGGTGGACAGCATCTAGGCTGGAAAACACCTGATATTCAAGGAGTTGAGTAGATTACAACTTGATTTTGGGTGATAGTTTTGCACTGCGGCCGTTAAAATAGATGGTATAGTTTTAAAAATGTAATAATTTCAGTCGTTTGCTTAAAAGATAAAAAATAAAATTAATAAAAACAATAGGTTAATATTTTGCCTAAATTTTAGGCAAATCAGCGAAATGCCGAAAATACAACAAAAAATTCCTATTTTCAAAAAGTTATCTTCAGGTTTATCCACAGGAGACGTGGAAACATTTCCTCTTGAAAATTTCCCGCTATCATTGCAGCCATTAGAGAATCAATTTCATCCTTACATGACTCTTAAAAAATGAAGCCTTCAAATAAAAATTCAGGTTATGAGTTGATACACTCGTACTTAACCGCTCTGGATAACTCGCCAGGGGTTTATCGAATGCTTGATGAACAAAACAGAGTACTGTATGTTGGAAAAGCCCGTAATCTACGAAACCGAGTTTCAAGTTACTCACGACCTTCACCGAGTCACTCATCTAGAATCGCACGCATGATTTCAGAAACTGCGTCTATGATGTTTTTGACAACCAGTACCGAAACGGAGGCACTGCTTTTAGAGCAAAACCTTATCAAGCAATTAAAACCGCGCTACAATGTTTTGTTGCGAGATGACAAGTCGTTTCCAAATATTTTGGTATCCAAGGAGCATAGCTTCCCACAATTAAAAAAGCATCGGGGCAATAAAAAAGAAAAAGGATCTTATTTTGGTCCTTTCGCGAGTGCAAGTGCGGTAAATCGAACTTTAAACCAGTTGCAAAAGGTGTTCATGCTAAGGAATTGTTCAGACAGTATTTTTAGTAATCGTACAAGACCCTGCCTTCAGTATCAGATTAAACGCTGTTCGGCGCCGTGCGTGGGGCGTATCTCTGAACAGGAATATTTCAAAAGCGTTAAAGATGCTCAAAATTTTCTTTCTGGTAAAACAACCAATATTCAGGAAAATCTGGCAAAAGAAATGAAGCGAGCATCAGATCAAATGGAGTTTGAAAAGGCGGCTTCTATTAGAGACCGAATAGGCGCTTTAACCCAGGTGCAAACCAGACAAGGGATTAATCCTCGCTCTGTAAAAGAGGCTGATGTTATTGCCCTGCATGTAGATAAGGGTCATGCGTGTGTCCAAGTATTTTTTATAAGAGCGCATCAAAATTGGGGTAATAGTGATTTTTACCCAAAGATTTCCGATGATATGTCTAATGCGGAAATTATGGAAGGTTTTATTGGTCAGTTTTATAATTCCAAGGAACCTGCAAGATTACTAATTCTATCTCACGAGCCAGAAAATTCCGATTTAATTACAGATTTACTATCGGAGAGATTAAGTCGTAAAGTTGAGGTATCTGTTCCTCAAAGAGGGGAAAGGTTGGAGCTAGTTAGTGGTGCCCTTCGTAATGCGGTTGGTAGCTTAAATAGAAAAATGGCCGAAACGGCTACCCAAACTAAACTTCTTAAAGATTTAGCAAAAGTTTTTGGGTTAAGTTCAACGCCAAGACGGATAGAAGTCTTTGATAATTCGCATATACAGGGTGCGCATGCGGTCGGCGCGATGGTTGTTGTTGGCCCAGATGGGTTTATGAAAAACCAATATCGAAAGTTTAATTTCAAAAATGAAAACCTTGTTCCTGGTGATGATTTTGGAATGATGCGAGAGGTCCTCGAAAGACGGATAAGACGATTAAGTAAAGAGGATCCTGATAGAGGCCTTGGTATGTGG
>Ga0208127_1000170_pt1 | contig 33290 bp, 37 predicted proteins | sample ETNtaG_6_FD_185751 | JGI IMG/M metagenome (GOLD analysis project Ga0208127, IMG submission 185751) | Marine microbial and viral communities from oxygen minimum zone, Eastern Pacific Ocean - ETNP201306SV45 (SPAdes) (version 2) | ecosystem: Environmental > Aquatic > Marine > Oceanic ... | reverse complement strand
ACAAAGTAGCTCCACAATGATGGAGCAATGCGTTAACTAAGGTCTTATTAGGAGAGCCAGGCGCTGGGTGAACAACCATTCCGACCGGTTTATTGACAACGATAAGATAGTCATCCTCGTAAACGATATTCAAAGGGATATTCTCAGGAAAATTATCAATATCCTTTATTTCAGGAATCATTATTTCCACTAACTGTCCTTCAGATACTGATGCATCAATATGGGTTGCAACTGATCCGTCTACGCGCACCACGCCTTGCTCGATTAGTTTGCGAAGTCGAGATCGTGATAAACTAGCGGAAACTGGCGCATCACGCGAAAGAGCTTTATCAAGACGCTTAGGAGGATTCGCAGTGACAAAGAAGGATAAGATAGAAGACGACAAAATTGTCCCTCAAGCAGAAATTATAATACCGCCCAGTATAAAGTTGTTAAAGCTGCTTGTCACCGTGTTAGCGTGTGTAATGATAATCGGGTTTATTATAATAGTATCCCTTTTTGTTTTAAACTTTCAGAAAAGTCATGTTTCAATCCCGGTCACACTAGAATTACAAAACGGTGTTAAGCCAATAGCCTATACAAAAACAAAAGACTGGTACGCAATAGTTACAGATGAACATGAAATCTTAATCTATGACAATTCTGGAACTCGAATCCAAAAAATCAAAGTAAATTACAACTCTCCTTAATCTACAAAAAGAGTTTTAAATTCCTGCCACTCTCCTTTGCTCATCCCAGAGCTCTGCATATCTACATTTTCACCTTTGATCATTCGCCGCAAAACATTTACTGAGGTTTCAGAAAGCGTAGCTCCACCGAGTCTATAATCTTCAAAAGCTCGGTAAGTATGCGGCACCCATTCTTTGACTAAATTACAAATTTCATCAGCATAGATCCTTATTTCATACTGTGCATGTGGATCAGCCCTAAGTCTCAAAAAATGAAGTAAATTATGCAAATCAACCTTCCAATACCATTGTGTGTAAATGTTGGCCGGCAAGTTCATACGCGCCAGTTCGCGTGCTAATCCCTGTTGTCCGTCTTGAGAGATCATTTTCTCATAATTATCATAGCACCTTGCACTGTCAGCTTTTAAAAGCTCTAGAACAGTTTGGGCCTCTTCATCTTTTAAGGTTTCGCCCCGCCCCTGATTATTTACAACGGATTGCGCTGCAATATGCTCAGGGCTTGGTATATAAAACTCTCTATCTAATATTGAGTATCGTGCTGAATATTCATTAACATTTGCAGTTCGATGTCGGATCCATTGTCGCGCCACAAAAACCGGCAGTTTGACATGTAATTTTATCTCACACATTTCAAATGGCGTTGAATGCCAATGACGCATTAAATACCTTATAAGCCCTTCATCGTTCTGGACTGACTTAGTACCCTTCCCATAACTAACCCTTGCGGCTTGGCATATTGCACTATCATCTCCCATATAATCGACAACCCGCACAAACCCATGATCAAGAACCTGAAAAGCTGTATATAGTTTCTCTTCCATACCAGCACTTACAACCCTGCGCGTTTTAGCTAACTGCTCGCGTTGAGCGCTTATTTCTTCCGTCTGTTCGGGCGATAGCGGCATTTTGAAGTCCTTCTTTGAATCACTTAGCTTTTACTATATCTAGAGAATTGCCGTGAATAAACCACAACATGAAGAAACGTTTTAAGTAAATTCTAAATTTGGCTTCAATTAACTATTTATCCATCCTAGACACGATGCCTTGAATTGAAATACCATCAACGGTAGGCGAGTTTATTACCAAAAATTTTAAAGAATTGGAAAAAAATTGGAAATTAAATATCTACATACGATGGTTAGAGTAAAAGATCTCGAAAAATCGATTGCTTTCTACAACTTACTTGGGCTCAAAGAAATAAAGAGAAATGAAAGTGAGATGGGAAGATTTACGCTTGTCTTTCTTGCACCCGACGGGCAACACGAATGTCCACTAGAATTGACGTTTAATTGGGATGGTGATGATAAACTTCCCTCTGACAGCAGACATTTTGGTCATTTAGCTTATGAGGTAAAAAATATCTATCAAACTTGTCTGCACCTTCAGGAAAATGGCATAGTTATCAATCGACCCCCACGTGATGGACGAATGGCATTCGTACGGTCGCCAGATAATATCTCAATTGAACTACTTCAATGTGGTGAAGCCTTGGAACCTAGTGAACCATGGACTTCTATGCCAAATATTGGTCACTGGTAGAATTTAATTATCTTTGTTGAAGTAAAACGAACTAGAAACTGAACCTAGTTGAAATCTTTTGTCTTTAGAACATCTCGTATCTCGGAGATAATCGCTGTATACTTTTTTTTCGGGACCGCTTGCCCTGAGCACCAGCTATACAGATCCTGATCGTTTTCAAACAGAAGGTCAGAGTATAGATCCAACTTAACTCCAGGCATCTTTTCTAGACAAACTTCGCTGTAGTATGAGAGTATAACGTCCATCTCCTTAATACCACGCCTCATTGACCGCATTTTGAGTTTTTTGATTTTGTTCTCTCTTCCATCTGACATCATATGTCCTTTAATCTAGACCTTAATTGTTTTTCAAGCTTCGCCAACTTATCTGCGGATGATAGTAGCCCAGTCTGAACCGCTCTTATTTCAAATAGTATATCATTGATTTCTGGGGGAACCTGAGAATCTTTATCTGAATGTTCAACTCCATCACCTTCACCATGCAAGAGCCACATAACAGACACACCAAGCAAACCGGCTAGCATAGACAATCTATTGGCCCGTGGCTCACTTATATCCTGCTCCCATGATTTAAGCGTTACCAATTTTATGCCAAGTCGTTTAGCAACCAGTTTTTGAGTCATGCCAGATTTTTCAATGGCGGCGGATAGCCGATCACCAAACGTGGCAGTCTCAGGTCCGTACCAATCCAGTTCATCAATCATGACATGCTCCAATTATTTCCTTGAATGGTTATTCGCGGGAGCATAAGACACATAGATATCAAACTCAAATAGGTATATGATGGTAACACTGTCAAAATCGCTCTCTAGAATAAATGCGTCTGCAACCATTACAATGTCTGCGCTTGCTAATAAACTGAAATCAGAGGGTAAAGATATAATCAGTCTATCAGCTGGTGAGCCAGATTTTGGGACCCCAAAACATATTCAAGAGGCGGCAATTGAGGCTATCAAAGCAGGTAAGACAAAATATACAGACCCAGATGGAATGCCCGAATTAAAGGACGCAATTTCACAAAAGTTTCTAGAAGAGAATAATCTAAAATATCTGCCGTCACAAATATCAGTGGGAACAGGTGGAAAGCAAATATTATACAATGCTTTGATGGCTACACTAAATGCGAATGATGAAGTTATTATCCCAGCGCCCTATTGGGTCTCATACCCAGATATGGTTAAACTTGCGGGAGGCATTCCTAAAATTGTAAAAACAGTTTCGGAAAATAATTACAAATTACAGCCAAATGACTTAAGGGCTGCAATATCAGATAAAACGAAGTGGCTGATCTTTAATTCACCTTCAAATCCGACTGGTGCAGCTTATTCAGCAGAAGAACTAAAAATGTTGACAGATGTGCTTTTGGAATTCCCAAAAGTTAACATATTATCTGATGATATTTACGAGCACTTAACTTTCGATGATTTTAATTTCGTTACACCTGTTGAGGTGGAGCCTAAACTTTATGATAGAACTGTTACATGCAATGGCGTTTCTAAAGGTTATGCTATGACTGGTTGGCGCATTGGATATGCAGGTGGGCCCAAAAAAATAATTTCAGCAATGCGTAAAATCCAATCTCAATCGACTTCTAATCCCTGCACGGTCAGTCAATGGGCGGCACTGGCCGCTTTGACTGGACCAAAAGATTTTATCCACGAGAACAAATATATTTTTGAAGAGCGTCGAAACCTAGTTGTAAAAGAGTTAAGTACTATAGATGGTATATCTTGCCCAATTCCGAATGGGGCCTTTTACGTTTACCCAGACATTAGCAAATTAATTGGTAAGAAAACTCAATCGGGAAATGTTATTTCTAACGACGAGCAATTTGCATTATCACTCCTAGAAGAAAAAAATGTAGCAGTTGTATTTGGAGCAGCATTCGGTCTTTCACCAAACTTCCGTATAAGTTTTGCTACATCAATTGATGAGCTTCAAACTGCTTGTGATCGAATATCTTCATTTTGTAACAATTTGGTTGATTAGTCGATAATACTACAGCGTCACCTTACGATCCGAATTTACCAGAACAATAAACCGGGCTCCGAGCAAGGTTGCTGCAAACCCCAAGCCCGTGCCTAATCCAGCCCATATACCTAGGGAGTCCCAATTAATTACAAATGCAAAAAAATATGCTGATGGAATACCCACGAACCAATAACTCAAGATTGTAATCAACATGGGCACCGAGGTATCCTGTATACCTCTAAGCAATCCTAAAGCCATTGCTTGACCACCGTCTACAAATTGAAAAAGTGCCGCAGCAATCAGTAGTAGTGCGCCGATATAAATTATCTGGTCTCGTGCTGGATCATCTATATCAACATAAAATGACACAAGCATGTCCCCAAATGTAATCAAAAAAATCATTGCAATAAAAGAAAAAAGCACCGAACAGGACGCGGCAACTTTAGCTCCTTTTTTTAAATATTCTAAATTTTTAACTCCCCAAGCATTGCCAGCTCTAATTGTAGATGCCTCTGCCAACCCTAAATGGATCATAAACATAACAGATGCTATTTGAAGTGCTATGCCATGAGCCGCAAGCGTTACTGCTCCAAACCAGCCCATCATTATTGATGAGGCAGTGAACAAACCAGCCTCAGCGACAATGCTTGTACCAATCGGCAATCCTAGTTTTGCAACCTTGAGGAACGCAACTTTGTCAAAATTAAAAAACCTTACCAATAGCTTATATTCAGGTAATTTCCAAAGTGCATAAGCAGTGATCAAAAGTGCGGTTATAATTTGGACTATTACAGAAGAAATAGCGGCTCCGGAAACTCCTAATTCGGGAAAGCCTAACTTTCCAAAGATTAAAAGATAATTGAGGGGTATGTTTAAAAGCACAGTAGTTAATGTGATAATCAGCGTCACCTTGGTAAGGTGCAAGCCGGACAGGAAAAACCGGAAGACCATAGCCCATAGAGCAGGTATCAATCCAAACCCCACAATACGAGTATAATTTTCAGCATAGCCAGATATATCACTCGCTTGTCCAAGAAAAATTAGGATGGGACCTGCATTGAAAAATAATGGTAGAATTAAAATTGCATATATTAGCGATAGCCATAAGCCCATACGCATGTAACGTCTGGCAAGGGTTATCTCGCCTGCACTTGAAGTCGAGGCAACAAGAGGCTGAACTGCAAAAGAAAATCCAGCACCAAACAAAAAGAAAACAAAAAAGTAAGCATTCCCAAGGACTAGCGCAGCCAGAGCAGGTATCGAGTACCAACCCATCATTACAGTATCCGTGATACCAAGTGCTACATTAGCCAGATGTGTGCCAATAAGAGGTATAGCTAATTTAACAAGATTTTTCCCACTTGCACGGAAAGTCTGTTCATTCTCCATGAGAAAGCCATGGCATTTGAACAGACCTCTTTCAAGTCAATTATAAATTGAATGAGTTAATTTTGTGTGAAACATTAACGCTTAGAGATGCATATTTTATAATTTACATGCATAAAGTCGATTTATTAAAATAGAAAAATTATTCTTACTCTTGTTTATTTAACTTTGCAGATTTAAAAAAGAGTAAAAAAGAGCAGCAGTAGATGACTGACCTATTGTCAGACTTAGACAATCAAGATTACGATGCGTCTTCAATAGAAATTCTTGAAGGTTTAGAACCTGTGAGAAAACGCCCCGGGATGTACATCGGTGGCACAGACGAACGCGCCCTTCACCATATGGTTTCTGAAATTTTAGATAATTCTATGGATGAGGCTGTAGCAGGTCACGCCAATCGCATCGAAGTGGAACTCAAAGAAAATTATGAAATTTCTATTAGAGATAATGGAAGAGGCGTTCCGATTGATCCACATCCTAAATATCCTGACAAATCAGCACTGGAAGTAATTTTCTGCACATTACATGCTGGAGGAAAATTTTCGGGGAAAGCGTATCAAACTTCTGGAGGATTGCATGGCGTCGGTGCATCGGTTGTTAACGCACTCTCTAGTTCTATGGTAGTACAAGTAGCCCGCAATAAGGAACTTTATGAACAAAAATTCTCTCGAGGTATTGCGCTTGGTAATTTAGAGAAGATTGGGAACGCTTCGAATAGGCGAGGAACTTATGTAAGTTTTGTGCCTGACAACGAAATCTTTGGAAATCATAAATTTAAACCCTCTCGACTTTTTAAATCAATTAGGTCGAAGGCTTACTTATTTTCTGGTGTAGAAATAAGGTGGAAGTCAGAGATAAGTGATGGAGAGACACCAACCGATGCAACATTCCATTTTCCTGGTGGCCTTTCAGATTTTTTAAACGAAACCCTGAATGGAGTATCTACTTACGCCCATCACCCTTTCGCTGGCACGGTTGATTTTTATGAAAAATTCCAAATTCCGGGTAAAGTTGAATGGGCTATAAATTGGACACCCGCCAGAGATGGTTTTGTTAAATCTTATTGCAACACTGTGCCAACACCTGAAGGAGGTACACATGAAAGTGGCTTCTGGGCAGCTATCTTAAAAAGTATCAAAAGCTACGGGGAACGCATCAATAGTAAGAAATCAAAAGATATTACGCGAGAAGATCTTACATTAGGCAGCTGTGCACTGGTATCTTGCTTTATACAAGAACCTGAATTCGTTGGACAAACTAAAGACCGTCTTGCAACTGTGGAGGCTCAAAAATTAGTAGAGAGCTCAGTCCGGGACCATTTTGATAATTGGTTAGCATCTGATAGTAAGTCTGCAACTGCTATCTTAGATTTTCTTATCTTGCGGGCGGAAGAAAGACTACGAAGACGGCAAGAGAAAGAAACAGCCAGAAAGTCGGCAACCAAAAGGCTTCGTTTGCCAGGAAAGCTCGTTGACTGCTCAGAAAGCACAAGAGACGGTACTGAAATATTTATTGTTGAAGGAGATAGTGCCGGAGGTTCCGCAAAAATGGCAAGGGATAGAAAAACTCAAGCACTGTTACCATTAAGGGGAAAAATTTTGAATGTCCTTGGTGCTGCAAGCTCAAAATTGGGAACTAATCAGGAGATTAATGACCTGACACAAGCATTGGGTACGAGCTTGGGGTCAAAATTTAATATTGATGACCTCAGATATGACAAGGTCATAATAATGACAGATGCAGACGTGGACGGCGCGCATATTGCGTCTCTTTTGATGACATTCTTTTTCACACAAATGAGACCACTCATCGATCAAGGTCACCTCTACCTTGCTTGTCCGCCACTTTTTCGCCTGACACAGGGTTCACAGAGAGTGTATTGCAAAGATCAAATTGAGCGCGATAAATGGCTGTCCGAAGGCTTGGGTGGCAAAGGTAAAATAGAAGTAAGCCGCTTCAAAGGCTTGGGAGAAATGGATGCCAAGGATCTCAAGCAAACGACAATGGACCCCAAAAGTAGAAAGCTAATTCGGGTATCTATTGATGAGGAACAGCCGGGTGAAACTGTGGATCTAGTTGATAGGTTAATGGGAAAAAAACCTGAATTAAGATACCAATATATTCAAAGCAATGCTCGTTTTGTTAACGAGCTGGATGTCTAATCTTTCCACTCCAGTCCAGTGAGTTTTTCTAGCAAAACTAAAAGATCATCAGGCACGACAACAAATTCTTCTGCAACTTTACCCTGACCCGGCAAACGTGTGCCCTCATCTTTAGATACAGCCGTTTCTAAATCATTCAGAAGATTTTCGAGAGCAGGAGCGTTTTGGGGATCAATTAAAATGTAATATTGTCCTAGGTTATGCGGTTCTCCATCTTTAGCTTTGAGGGGTTGCACAAATTGTGACGCCAAGCCCCCTGCAAGACCTGCGGCTAATACTTCTGCCATAAGCCCAAAACCCCATCCTTTATAACCACCACTCGATACTAAAGAACCTTCTAAAGCAGCCTCTGGGTCGGTTGTTGGTTCACCATTCTTATCAAGGGCCCAACCAAAAGGTATTTTTTCACCAGCTGCTTTAGCCATTGTAATTTTGCCTAAGGCAACGGCAGTAGTAGATTGATCAAAATGAATTGCAGTATTTCCTTTTCCGTCAGGCACCGAAAATGCAATTGGATTTGTTCCAATAATACGCGATTTACCACCCGGTGCGGCGACAATTGGGGAGGCATTAGTAAACCCAATACCAATCAGATTACTCTTTGCAATCTGTTCAGTAAAATAACCAAGCGATGTACAGGTATGCGCACGTCTAATTGCTAAAGAACAAATGCCATTTTCTAATGCTGCCTCACGGGCTGGAACTATACCTCTTTGGAATGCTGGCTGGGCAAATCCAAACTTAGCATCAACGCGCACTATCCCAGTTTTTTCTTGGGAAACGAGCGGCTCAATATCGCCCCTAACCCTACCCGATTTCAGTTGAAGACAATAACTCTCCAAATAGTATAAACCACAAATCCTATTACCAACGCTCTCAGAGTTTGCGATTGCATCCGCCACCGCGTCTGCTATCCAGTCGATTGCTCCGAATTTTACCAGAGATGCTTTGGAAAGACTGAAAATATTCGCGACTGATAGTTTAGCCATGTTTAACCTTTTCAAATTAATTTACTATTTCTTAATTGATACTAGAACTCATTTTTAAAATTTTGACGATAAAACAATTGACCAGCTCATCCTCAATTATTGAGGATAATGTGGACTAACCATACAGAGTTATCATTGATTTTTCATGAGAACAATCTTTTGATCAATTTTAATTTAAGTCCACCAATGGATCTCCAAAATTTCGATGAATTGGATTAAAAACTAATATAGGATTGACGTGCTAGACCTTTGAGCTATCACTATAATTCTCATAAGGAAATAAAATGAATTTAAGCAACGGTATCGAATATCTGGCCATTCCAGGTCCATCTGTAATTCCTGAAAAAGTTCTGCAGGCGATGCATCGATCATCGCCTAATATATATGAAGGGGAACTTGTAAAATTAACAGATAATATTGTTCCTAAATTGTGTAAGGTTGCCAGAACTGAAGGCAATGTGGCAATGTATATTGCCAATGGTCATGGCGCTTGGGAGGCAGCTCTAGCCAACACAACTGATATAGGCGATAAAATACTTGTAGTTGCAACAGGTCGGTTTGGACACGGGTGGGGAGAGATTGGACAAAAAAATGGCCTGAACACAACCGTATTAGATTTTGGAACCAGCAGCACTATCGACTTAGCTCGGCTGGAATCGGCTCTAAAAAAAGACAAAAACTACAAAGCGGTTCTGGTCACACACGTCGACACTTCAACTTCTGTAAAAAATGAAATCGCACCAATCCGAGCTTTGTTAAATAATATTAATCACGAAGCCTTACTGTTGGTTGACTGTATCGCTTCACTCGCATGCGATGAATTTCATATGGACGACTGGGGTGTCGATGTGATGGTGGCTGCCTGTCAAAAGGGTATCATGGTACCACCTGGCGTTAGTTTTGTATTTTTTAATCAAAGAGCAAAGGATCGACAAAAGTCTCTTAAAATGGTCGCGTCTTATTGGGACTGGGCTCCTCGCATAAATCCAGATTATTATTATAAGTATTTTGGAGGAACCGCTCCAACCCACCACCTCTACGGGCTTGATGTAGCTCTTGATATGATTTTAAAAGAAAGTATCGAGGTGGTTTGGAAAAGGCATGAAGTACTTGCTACAGCCATATGGGCGGCTATTGATGAATGGGTGAAGGGTGGAGAATTAAAGGCTAACATTCAAGATAAGAACTTGAGATCAAATGCCGTCACTTCACTGCGTGTTAACACACCAAACGGTACTCTACTGAGAAAATGGCTACAAGAAAATACTGGATTAACGATCGGCATTGGGCTAGGCATGGCAACGCCTAAAGACCCTAATGGAGATGGTTTTTTTAGATTAGGCCATATGGGTCACGTAAATGCCCAAATGATAATGGCTTTAATTGCAACTCTGGAAACCGCTATGATCGCTGTTGGAGTTCCTCATGGTAATAATGCAATCAACAAGGCAGCATCAGTTATCGCAGAGCTTTAAGGACTTCAGGAAGAACATTCTTGAGTAAATCTATTTCTTCATCTCGCCCAACTGTTACTCTGATTGTTCTGTCAAGTGGGGCAACCATGGGCTTCCTTACAAAAAGTTTCGCTTCAAGTAGGCCATTCATAATTTGATTTGCAAATTTTCCATCTTTACCGCAGTCGATAGCAACAAAGTTTGTCGCAGATGGTATAGCAGATAAACCGTTTGATTGAGCAATTTGGTAAATTTCCTCCCTGCCAAGAGAGATTTTTTTTACCACCTCTGACAAATATCTTTGATCTTTTATAGCCGCTATTGCTGCAACTTGAGACAATAAACTGTTTCCAAAATGGTTCCTTATCTTATCAAATTCAGAGATTAGCTCTTTATTGCCAATACCATATCCTATCCGAGCGCCGGCAACGCCGTAGGCCTTCGAAAACGTGCGAAATCTAATCATTCTGGGATCATCCAAAAATATTGGGACTTTTGCTTCATCTGGAGCAAATTCAGCGTATGCTTCGTCCAAAATAAGCAAACTATCATTTGGCAGTTTTTCCAGTAAAGCAACTATTTTCTCACCACGTATCCAAGTGCCCATAGGGTTATTTGGATTAGAAATGTACACTAGTTTTGCTTTAGTTTTAGAAGCAGTATCAATAATTGAATTTAGATCTTCCTTATCGTCTATATAGTCACATTTAATAAGTTGCCCACCAAAACCCTCAACGTGATAGTTAAAGGTTGGATAGGACCCATTTGATGTAACAACAGTGTCGCCTACTTGGACAAATAACCTCACCAAATAGCCTAAAAGAGCATCAATGCCTTCCCCTATAACTATATTTTCACCAGGAATATTATAGAAATTTGCCAGTACTTTTTTTAAATCAAAGGCTGTTGGATCTGGATATTTCCAAATATTAACAGACTGGTTTTTCAATGCCTCAAGCACTTTCGGTGACGGACCGTAACAGTTCTCATTAGCACCAAGTCGCGCTGAAAATTTTTGTCCTACAATACGTTCGTGCTCCTCCGGGGCAACAAATGGAATACTAGCCGGAAGTGATTTTACAATGTTTGTTAATCGGCGGTCACTCATACGGGGATACAAAACCAATTTTTTCAAGGAAGCAAGAGCCGTTGCAGATTTAACATAACCGATTTACTATCTAAGAAAGAGACGAGCATTTTTGATTAAAGGGCATATAATTGGACAACAAAGCACTTCCTTTTGCAAGCTACGAATGGAAAATTGCTTGGCGGTATCTACGAGCCAAGCGAGCAGAAGGCGGTGTCAGTGTGATGACTTGGATCAGCCTAATTGGAATTACACTCGCAGTTTTTGCTTTGGTAGCAACATTATCAGTAAGATCCGGTTTTAGGACTGAGATTGTTGACACAATATTAGGGGCTAACTCACATATAACACTATATAAAGCTACCTCACAGGATCAGTACGGAAACGTTAGCAGGACTTTCAAAGACTATGACGAGATAGCATCTAACTTACTTTCAATAAAAGGTGTTAAGGGGAGTGCGCCTCTGATTAGAAGTCAGATTATGGCGACATTTGACAATCGCAACACGGGATTAGAGGTTTTTGGCATATCTTATGACAACCTGCTTGGTCTTGACAGAATTGCCAAGCCAGAAGAATTCGAAGGTTATATAAATGATTTTAAAAATGGCATCGCTATCGGATCAGGAGTTGCTAGGGAATTAGGCGTAAAAGTTGGTGACAGCATCAAACTGATTTCGCCAAATGGAGTAAGGACCGCATTTGGTACTTCGCCGCGAGTAAAACAGTTCAAAATAGTTTATATATTCACAGCCGGACGGTATGACATTGACAGAACTAGGGCATATTTACCGTTCAGTGTCGCGCAAGAGTACTTCAACAGAGAAGGATTAGCAGACGAAATTGAAGTCCTTTTAAATAATCCAAGCAATCTCACCGAAGCTATTTCCCAGATAGAAAATGTCGTCGCTCCTGATGTTCAGTTATGGACTTGGAGAGATGCTTCAAGCAGTTTTTTGCGAGCTCTTGAGATAGAAGACAATGTAATGTTTGTTCTCATGTCAATTTTGGTAATGATAGCAAGTATGAATATTATATCTGGTTTAATCATGTTGGTTAAAAATAAAGGTAGGGATATTGGAATATTACGCACTATAGGACTATCACGAGGCTCAATAATGCGAATATTTATGATATGTGGTGCTTTCACCGGAATTTTAGGTACCATTTTGGGCATAGCTTTAGGCTGCCTATTCGCAATATATATTGACCCCATTTTTTCTGTAATTAATGTTCTTTCCGGTGGCGGTGTATGGGATCCATCCATTAGAGGAATATATTCTGTGCCCGCAGAGTTACATATTATTGACTTAATAAAGGCGACTTGCTTATCTTTAGGGTTGAGTTTTTTAGTTACAATTATTCCTGCAAGAAGAGCCGCCAGCCTTCACCCAGTGGATGCTCTTCGTTATGAATAAACCAGTATTAGAATTAGCATCTATTAAAAAAAGCTTTTCCAAAGGAAGTTCAAATAAAATTGAAGTACTAAAGGGTGTAAATTTACAATTATTTCCAGGAGAAATTGTTGCTTTAGTTGCGCCGTCTGGCGCAGGTAAATCTACCCTTCTTCAAATTGCTGGGTTACTCGATAAACCACTGAGCGGTAAAATATTTATAGATGGGCAAGAAATACAAAACGAAAGTGATAATCAACTAACCATGATACGGAGGCGAGAAATTGGCTTCGTTTATCAATTTCATCATCTGTTGCCCGAATTCTCATCAAGAGAAAACATTGATCTGCCTCAACTTTCCAATGGGGTTCCGTCAAAAGATGCTCAACGACGGTCAAACGAACTGTTAGATTTGGTAAATCTTGCAAATAGATCTAATCATAGACCAGCAGAGCTGTCTGGCGGTGAGCAGCAAAGAATAGCAATTTGCAGAGCGCTTGCGAATAAACCCAAAATAATTTTAGCAGATGAGCCCACTGGAAATTTAGATCAGAACACCACTTTGTCAGTTTTTGAGTCTTTGCTGAAGATTGTCAAAAAAACAAATTTAGCTGCCTTGATCGCGACACACAATTTAGATCTGGCGAAGCGAATGGACAGAGTTGTTGAATTAATCGACGGGAAAATAAGTTAGCTTGGATTATAATCATCGCTCAGATTATTAGGATCTGCTCCCAGTAAAAACCGGAGTAACCTAACAATATTTTTACTTCCTTGTCTGAGCCAGCCATTTTTGCGATATTTTCTTGATGAGGTAGTTATAACAACGGGCATGCAGAATAATTTTCCTTTAAACCGTAATGCTAATTCTACATCTTCCATAATGGGTATCGGTGAATAACTGCCATTTTCCATGAGTAACTTTCTAGGTATTAACAATCCTTGGTCACCATAAGGTAGATTAAAAATTAACGATCGCGCGTTTGCCCAAGTTGATGTCATTGAAGCCAGTGGATGAATTATATCAAAAGATAATTTACAGTAGTATCCAGCGTCTTTATTAAAATATTTTTTTACAATTTCACTCCAACCTGGCTCAAGCACTGAGTCACTGTGTAAGGCAAATATGAAATCTCCTTTGGCTAAATTCACCCCCTTTTTTAGTTGATACCCTCGGGAGGCTGCACTTGAGATAAATTTTCCTCCACACTCCTCCACAATTTCTCTTGTTTCATCTGTAGAGCCACCATCTACAACAATTAGCTCTCTAACAATTCCAGCTTCAATACCTTCAAATAAGCTCGCAAGTGTCTTTCTAACTGTATTTTGTGAGTTCAATGTTGGAATTACTATTGATATTGGTGCGCGCATGAGTTTTCCATATGATTAAAATGCGGTAAATTTTAAAAAGGAGCTATTAAATGGTAACACCGCTTAATAACCGAAAGGTTTTGGGGCTTAAAGGAAGCGATTGTAAAAAATTTCTGCAAAATTTAATAAGTAATGACATTAATTTAATCGATGATGGTCTAGTTTATAGCGCTTTACTGACACCTCAAGGCAAGTATATAGCTGATTTCTTCGTTGTACCGCTTGAAGATGCACTCGGAATTGATGTTCACGCAGATCTGGCTCAAACCTTACTTGAAAGATTTAATATTTATAAACTGCGGTCAGATGTTGAAATAAAAGAATTGGAAGTCACTGTCGCATTGGGACTAACTGATCCCCCAGAAGGGGCCTTCACCGATCCCCGGCATCCAAAACTAGGGTGGCGTTTATACAGCATAGATGCAGAGAAATTTAACCAGCCCATAAATTGGACAAAATTACGGGTTGATTACGTAATTCCGGAGTATCGGAGCGAACTAACTGGCGAAAGTTATATATTGGAAATGGGGTTTGAGAGACTAAACGGTGTCGATTTCAAAAAAGGCTGCTACGTAGGACAAGAAGTTACGGCCAGGATGAAACATAAAACAGAATTGCATAAAGGGTTGGTAAAGATAGGCTCCGAGCAGACCATGGTAAATGGGGAAGAATTATTTTTAAATGATAAGCCAATAGGGTCTGTACTGACGGTTTATGATAGGTCAGCTTTAGCATATGTACGTTTAAAAAATAGAGATGAAATACTGTCTACAAAAAGTACTAAAAGGATATTCGTAGATAAAAACCCGATTCCATCGAACTAAGCTCTCTCGGAATATTCCATCGTCTCCGTATTCACTACTATGGCTTCATCTTGAGAAATAAATGGCGGTACCATAACTTTCACACCATTATCCAGAATCGCAGGTTTAAAACTATTTGCTGCTGTTTGCCCTTTAACAACAGGCTCTGTCTCAACAATTTGGCATACTACTTTAGCAGGCAATGAAGCATTCAGCGCCTCGTCATCGTAAAATTCGACAACAATTTGCATACCATCTTGCAAAAAAGGTCTACGGTCACCAAGCAGGTCGGACGGCAATTCTATTTGTTCAAATGTTTCTGTATCCATAAAAACGAGCATTCCATCATTTTCATACAAGAACTGCTGATCCTTTTGCTCTAAGCGAACCTTCTCAACTTTATCTGCACTCCTAAAACGCTCATTGAGTTTGGTTCCTGTACGAAGATTTTTTAATTCAACCTGAGCAAAAGCACCTCCCTTACCCGGTTTAACATGGTCAACTTTTATAGCAGCCCAAAGTCCCCCATCGTGATCAAGCACATTTCCGGGTTTTATTTCATTTCCATTTATCTTTGGCATTTTAAAGAAAAACCTATTTGTTGATTGTTTAGACAGCAGCTCTATCTAACACAGGGAAGTTAGACAAGGCTTTTGACATGGGTTGCCTCATAGATATGCATTATGATCATAGTAGCTATGCATTTTTGGGCTACCCGAATCAGTTATAATGATACATAAGCCTCGTTACGCCAGAAATATAAAGAGAAGGACGACGAGATGAAAGATTTCGTTGACGCATCAGCGTTTAATACAGAGCAAGGAAACCGCGCTAGGAAATTATTCGCTGCGGTCGTTCTGGCGGCATTGGATGATGCAATTGCAGATGACAGAAAATACGGAAACGGCCCTGAGCAGATAGCTCGGTGGGCGAGATCGCGCGATGGGCGTGAAGTTTTATCGTGCGCCGGCATTGATCCAAATGAACGAGTTGTGAGTGGATTAATGGAATTTGTTGCTAAAGGTGTTAGGACTTCCGTTGCTCTTTCTAGAGAGGAAAGTGAGAGACGAAACGCAGCCTCTGATCACGCTGAGGCAGCCTAAATTTCAAAGTCGTTTACTAATCTTTATTCAACTCCTGTAGTAAATTCTTAATTGCTTTGAAACTTTCATTGCCTACTTCCTTATTACTTATAATAGACTTGTAATACTCTTCAGGATCATAGCGCGCGACCGGTAGGTTTAGATATTCAACTGTCAATAAACCAGAAGCAGATAGAACATCAAAAGCAGCCAGATACTCATCATAACTAGCATTTATTAACTGAGACTTGGCATCTAATAATTCTTGCTCAGCATTTAGCACATCCAAGGTAGTTCGCGCCCCAAGGAAAGCCTCCTCTTTAACCCCATTAAAAGCAACTTCAGCAGCTTCTATTTGTTTCTCGATCGCGGCTTTACTCGCCTTAGAAACTTCCAACATTGCATATGCCGATGAAATGGTTTGCTCGATCGTATCAATCTGTACATGCAAACCAGAGCGAACAGCCTGCAGATTAGCAAGGGCCTGTCGCTCTTTTGCAGATATTGAACCACCTTGATAAATTGTTCCACTTAACTGTAGGCCAATAGACGCTTGCAGTGTGTCAGATTGAGCATCACTATCCGAAAGTCCAATATCACCGTTTAAAGTCATCTTGGCTTTTGATGAAGCTTTGATGCGTTTTAATGTTAACTCGCTGGCTTTTATTTGATATTGTAGTTGCTTAAGGTCAGGATGGGAAGAAGAAGCAATAGATAGCGCCTCCTCGATTGTTGTTGGCACAGCTGGCATTTCTTTTGGCGGAAGCAAGTCTTCCGGCAACGTCCCTACAGCATTTTTAAATACCGCCTCAGCTTGAACTAGTAGACCTTTAGCGGCTGAAAGTGCGCTTGCAGAAGATGCGAGCCGAGCTTCCGCGAGCGCTACATCGGTTCTTGTAATTTCCCCTACTTCGTAGCGGTCTTTTGCCGCTGTGAGCTCCTCTTCGATTACAGAATAGTTGTTTTCTCTCAATCGAACGGTTTCCCTACCTTCCAGAACCCCCATAAATGCTCTGATTGCACCTCCTATAACTCTCTGTTCTAATGCTATCAGTCCTTGGCGTGTAGCGAGAACATTTTGCTTGGTTACATCAGCAGCAAGCCTGTTTGAACCGCCATCGAATATAGTTAAAGACGAGTTCAAACCAACGTTACCCCGCCAAACAACATCGCTCGTCGCACTTCCTGCAGTGTCAGTTTCACTCCAGTTTCCCGAAAAATTAGCAGCCCACGAAACTATTGGTAATAATGCGGAGGATGCTATTATTGTATTTTCATCGGCAGCTCTCAATAAGGCTCTGTTTTGATCTAGCAATCCTGAATTATTATATGACTCTACAAGCGCTTCAGAAAGGCTTTTAGCATGGAGCGGTAACAAAAAAGAATAAAATAAAAAAGTTACTGAAACTATTGAAGACTTTAGAATAACTTTCATTTTATTACCCAACTATTAACGATTGAGGCAACTGCAAAGTTTATAATGTGAAGGTTAGTTCTTTTCTAAAACAATCTAGAACAGGTGCTGCAGCATTAAAACCGAATCGCCAATTTATTTCATTATTTAGTTTATACCCAATTTTAACTCTGCCAAGTGCCCCCTCCATAAAAATGGCCACCATCCTTCCACCATCTTTTAATTGGGACGATATTTTATCCGTTACCAGCTCAATCCCACCTTGTATGAAAATTACATCATATGGAGCGTGGCTTGGTGCTCCCTCATGCAAAGGCCCTCTTTCAACAATGACATTGTCTATACCATGCTCAGTAAGAGCGGTTTGCATTTCATTCGCTGGTTTATCCTCACTTTCCAAAGCCACTACCGCCTCTGCAAGATGCGCTATGATAGCAGCAGAATATCCAAAAGCCGAGCCAACATCCAAAACGAGTTCGCTGTCATTAACATCTACTAGATCAAGCATCTTTGCTAATGTACGAGGATCCAAAATTACTCTGTCATTTCCAATACGAATATGTTCTCCAACATACGCCGTATCTCTATTCTCTGATGGAACAAAGACCTCGCGCTTTATTGATAAAAAAGCCTCTATAATTGGAAATTTCGTAACGTCAGATGGACGAATTTGATTATCAACCATCATCCTACGACGTACTAGATTATCAGACATTAGCAACTCTCAAAAAGTTAAACCTCACACGTTTATTGACACAACAACCATATAGTATCAATGCAATTCATTAAATAATATCTGCCTGCCTACAATATTTGTAAGTATCAAAACAAAAGATATTTATCCTGTTATTGGAAGCCGCTCTTCCACCATGCCAGCGTACCAACTGGAACCAAATGGGATAGCTTCGTCATCAAATATATACTCTGGATTGTGCAGCATTTGACTATCTCCATTTCCTAAAAAAATAAATGCGCCAGGTTTTTCCATCAACATGTAAGAAAAATCTTCTGATGGCATAATTGGTGGTGTGTCTGTATCAACTTCAGACACCGATGATGCAACGGAGATAGCATGGTGTGTAGCATCTTCATTATTATCCGTTATTGGATAGCCCCGTTCATATTCAATAGTTATTTCGCATTGATTTGCTGCTGCAGTACCCTCCGCTACTTGTTGCAAGCGCTCTTGAACAAGGTCACGCATATCTTCATCCAAACTACGAACAGACCCCTCTAGTTCGACCGTATTTGCTATAACATTGAGTGCACTGCTGTCAGTTTTAAATGTGCCAGCTGTGACAACCACACGTTTAAGCGGATCAATAGACCGAGAAACAATCAGATTCAAATTTACAAGTATCTGTGCAGCTACCAAAGTCGTATCTACTGCCAAATGCGGCATTGCTGCATGTCCACCTTTACCTGTGAGTATAATTTTGAATCGATCAGCCGATGCCATTAATGGTCCCGGTCTGATGGCAAATTTGCCTGTTTCAATTCCAGGCATATTGTGAATGCCGTAAAACTCATCAATATTAAATCGAGTTACAAGTCCATCATCAATCATTGCTTTGGCTCCTGCACCTCCTTCCTCAGCAGGTTGAAAAATCACAGCGGCTTTTCCATCAAAGTTTCTTGTTTCACAAAGATATTGTGCAGCACCCAAAAGCATCGCTGTGTGCCCATCGTGACCACAGGCATGCATTACACCTGGAACCTCAGATTTATATAGGACATCTGACTTTTCATCGATAGGGAGTGCATCCATGTCAGCTCTCAAACCAATTACACGTCGTGACGTGTCAACTTGACCATGAATAACCCCGACGACACCTGACTTGCCGACGCCTTCAACCACCTCGTCACAACCGAAACTTCTCAAAAGATCAGCAACCTTTGCTGCAGTTTTAGGAAGTTCATATTGCAATTCTGGATTTCTATGGAAATCATGTCTCCATTTTACAATCTTAGGGTATAACTCGGCAAATCGATTTTTGATGGGCATTCGTACCTTCCAAGTTTAACTGCCTTACCAATGCCAAAATGTCAGGCGCTGTTCAGTTGCACAAGTTAAATTTTTCTTTTAGTGGATGCCACCAAGAAAACAGTATTTCACAACAGGAAGAAATGAAACGAAAAGAGTTTTTATTAGGCGTAAGCGCTATGCTGCCACTCTTATTGGGAGTTGTACCGTTTGGTCTAGTTTTTGGAGTTCTGGGCATTAGCAGTGGCCTTTCAGAAACTCAAACCATTTTGATGTCGAGTATTATTTTTGCGGGAGCTAGCCAGGTTGTTTTTGCACAATTATGGGCTGCTGGGTCTGCCTATATTGTTATTGGGAGCTCAGTGGCACTGATTAATTTAAGACATGTCCTATATAGCGCTTCGGTAGCTCAACACCTAGAAAAAATGAATTTTAAATGGAGAATAATCCTTGCTTACTTATTAACCGATGAGGCCTTCGCAGTATCCATAAGACGATTCACCTCCCATGGGACCAGTAGACCAGTGCATTTTTTCATGCTTGGTGCAGGTCTAACACTCTGGCTCACATGGCAGATCTCTACAATTATTGGAGTGATTGCAGGATCTACTATACCAGAGAATTGGGAACTTGCATTTGCTATACCATTAACTTTCATCGCAATAGTGGTTCCATTGTTACGGAGTAGTCCGACTATCGTTAGTGCGCTAACCTCCGGATTGATTGCTATTTTTGGCCAATCATTACCGTGGAATATTTGGATAATTATTGCAGCTCTTGGAGGAATTTTGATGGGTGCTTTCGTCGAAAAATGGAATCACAACAAATGATTTGGTTTGTTATGATTTTAACTGGATTGATAAATTTTATATTTCGCATTTCTATGTTTTCTGGAATTCGCAATATTCATTTACCATTATCGCTAAATCGATATGTCGTATATGTGCCTACTTCAGTGTTATCAGCAATCATAGCAAGCAGTCTTATTTCTTTTAATGGTCAAGAAGTTTTATATGAAGCAGAAAAACTATTGGCCGCATCAATAGCCGTTATATTTGCATATCTAACAAAATCTGTCTCAGCGACGTTAGTAGCAGGATTAATAACTATGTGGATAATGTAGACTTCAAACTGCAACTAAGTATTCACCTATATTTTCATGTAATTTGGGCTTTAAAAATTTAGGCAGTACTTAATCGACTGGAAGATATAATGCGATTTGTATATGTCGAATTAAGTATACTTCTTAATTTCTAAAATTTGAAAAAGTTATTTGCTTTTTTAAGTCAATTCCAATGCACATATCTGGACATATCAAACGTGGCTAACGAAAGAACATTTAAAGCAATAACATGGTTGCTATTCTCAATTATATGTTTCGACCTTATGGCTGTGCATATTCGATATCTATCAATCACCTATACCCCGGAAGAACTTTCTTTTTATAGAAACACACTCGGCCTAATTCCGAGCATATTACTTTTATATTTTACGGCGGAATTATCTTTTAAACTTCAAGATTATAAAATTAAGCAATGGAAGCTTGCCTTTTTTCGTGGATTTATAGTGGCGCTGGCTCAGTTACTTTTTTATACAGCAATAAGTAAACTAGAATTGGCAACAGTCGCAACTTTAGGACAGACAGGTCCGATCTTCATTGTGATATTAGCAATAGTTCTTTACAAAGAGTATGTTGGGGTCTGGCGCTGGGCAGCAATTTTTATTGGCTTCTTGGGTACAGTCCTAGTGATAAAACCAGGGAGTGATATTTTTAACTGGAATTCAATACTGCCAATCGGCGCATCATTTTGCTATGCTCTATCTATAGTCACTCTTCGCAGTTTTAAGAAAGAAATTTCAAACTCTATATTGTATTTATATTCCGCGACTGCAGCTGCTCTTGGTGCCGGCCTATATGCCAGCCTGTCAATCACATTTACACCAATTCAAAACTACTCAGATGCGATTTTGCTGCTATCAATGTCTTTTTGCGGAGGATTTGGTGTTGTATGCCTCATGATTGCCTATCGGGCTGCTGAAGCCTCTGCAATTGCACCATTCAACTATTTCGGAATAGTATCGGCTTTTGTGCTTGGCTGGGTAGTTTTTGGGGAATTCCCATTGGATACACTATTTCCTGGTGTTCTTTTCATAGTTACGGCAGGTTTAGTTATCATATGGCGAGAAAAAATAAATAAAAATTGATGGGTGAAACTAATGGAATTACCAAAAAATAATTTCAAGAAAAACTTAATAAATGGAGTACATCAACTTGGAATCTGGAATTCCATATCAGGAAACTCAGTACCAGAGCTCTTAGCAACGTGTGGATTTGATTGGGTTCTCATTGATACAGAACATGCACCCGTTGAAACTGTAGAAATTCAAAGCAGTTTGCAATCGATAGCAGCATATGAAAATGTTTCTGCCGTCGTAAGACCAGCAGCAAACGATCCCATTTTGATAAAAAGAATACTCGACATGGGAGCTCTAACGTTACTTCTTCCTTACATTCAATCAGCTCGAGAAGCGGAAGATGCTGTATCATCTGTAACATACGGTCCAAATGGTTTGAGAGGAATGGCTGGAATGACCCGAGCAACAAGATATGGGTCTGTCGAAAATTATTTCAAAAAAGCAAGCGAAGAAATATGTCTATTAGTTCAAGTCGAAACGACGGAGGCGATAGAGCAGATAGAAGCTATTGCTTTAACCCCGGGCATTGATGGCGTTTTTATTGGTCCAGCAGACCTTAGTGCGAGCATGGGTTACCCTGGTGAAATAGATCACCCAAAAGTAGTAAAAGCAATAATGGATGCAATTAGTAAATTGAAATCACTTAAAATGCCGTCTGGAATACTCACTCTGGATTTCGATAGTGCCAACCGTTATATTTCTGCGGGAACTACTTTTACGGCTGTAGGGGTAGACATGGTATTACTGGCAGAGAGCACTAGAAATCTACGCAAACAGTTTACCTGATTGTTAGCATTGCTTGGAGAACATTAGCCGTAATGTGGTTATTCTGAACTTGTGTTGCAAAACGTCTTGATCAAGCTAGTTCTGCAACAGCGAGGGGTTTGTATTGATGCCAAAAAAAGCACTTACATCGAAAAAGTTGTTAATAGCTCTCTCACTTATTATTTTTGGGAAAACACAATTGATTGCGGAAAACCTCATAGAAAGCGGTAGGTGGATTTATTTCGCTGATAACGTTATGGGGGGCATATCTGTAGGATCGTCTGAATATGTGATAGTAGCGTCAGGAAAAGCAATACGGCTTTATGGCGAAGTATCTACTAAAAATAACGGAGGATTTATCCAGGTACGCATGCCTTATTCGATAGACCAATTAGAAAAATATAAAGGTATAAAAATTAAGATGAAAGGCAATGGTGATGAATATTTCTTACACCTTAGAAATAGAAGCTCAAGACTTCCTTGGCAGTATTACCATGCCAGTTTTAAATCGGAGCCTACCTGGAAAGAAGTAAATATTCCCTTTGAACAATTTAAAAGATCCTCAAATTTTATGAAAAGTGTTTTTGATCCTAGTTCTATAAAGACAATCGGAATAGTTGCTTATGGAAAGGATCATACGGCGGACGTCATGGTATCAGAACTTGAGTTTTATTAATTTGAAGTAAAACTTAGGTCTCGAAAGCTGGAGAAAACATTATTATCGACACCACCTCTTGATAAGTATTTTGTTCGAGATAATTACAAATTGTAGCCAACAGTCATCTTTAACGCATTTGAGGTAAATATGGACACTGTTGATCATACGAAAACAAAGCAACTGATATTAGATTTTTCTCGGCGTTCAATAAGAACAGACGATATCGGTCTTGCAAAACAGCATGCACAAAAAAGAGGATATCTCGCATCCGATGAAACACCAACAAACTTTGGATCTGTATTGGCTTGCTATTTGGGGTTTAATACAGAGTTAATGGACAAAATGAATTATGGCACTTGAAGAAGACATATATGAAATGTACCGTGATGGCCCGTTTGATTGGTTTAACCCTATAGACTTTATGACAAGCACTTTAACAGGTGGACCATCAGGCAGTTGGTCTGAAAAAACACATTCAGAAAAAATTTTTGAAATAGCTAAACAATATCCAAATCTATCTACTGCCGATGTCGAACATTTTATATCATCGCAGAAGAAAAAAAGGGGATTAGACTAAGTCTCATAAAACTAAGTTTCTGATCATTCTTGAACAATCTATAATCGTAAAAATGTAAGAATTTTACGTTGGCAAATATAGTCTAACCTTAAAGTCAATTTTTGACAGCGACTTGCCATATTGAAATAGTTTAAGTAACTAGTCATCCAGTATTCCATTTCTCAGCTTATTGATTCTAGGCGGGTTGGCGGAGTGGTGACGCAGCGGATTGCAAATCCGTGTACACCGGTTCGATTCCGGTACCCGCCTCCAAAACTTCAGCGAATAGATCGATAAATATCAAAATCTTAAGAGTAAGTGTGTTTACCAGATTGTTTTAAGTTAAACCAATTAGGCAGAAAACTCGAAACATCGCTTACAAAATCTCATTTATACTGGTTAGTGAGCTAGGCTTTTTGAATGAACCATGCACCATCGCCTCTATCTTTTCTAAATTTTACGTCTTCTACTTTATCAGCGAAAAATTCATCAACAGCTTTTTTTGCACCAGGCCATGCTTTCGCACCGTAATCATCAAAAACAATACAACCACCCTTGGTAAGCCTTGGGTAAATATACTCCAAACATTCTAAGTGCGGTTTATATGCATCACAGTCAATGTGCGCGAAGCAAAAAGTTTCATCAGCTGCTATTTTGTCCAAAGTCTCATCAAAAAAACCTTTTAAACACACACCATTTATGTCGAAATAATTAAAAAATTTGTCAAGTTTAGCCGGAACGTCTTGTGCGGCGGTAAACTTCTTTTTCAGTCTGGTCAAAGGGCGAAATAATTTTACATCTTCATCGCCTAATGATGAATCGCCGAAGCCTTCAAAGCTATCGCATGCATAAAATATTTTTTTCTCCTTAGTTTCTTTCAAAGATCTACAAAGCAATTTGGTCGTTCTTCCTCTCCACACACCACATTCAATGACATTACCAGAGAGAGATTTACATTCTTCAAATAAACTAACCAAATCGCTCTTTTTCGCATCATGCCAAAGAGCTTCCCAATATTTTGTTCTTCCATCATTGGTCTTTAAGGACTCGTAAAGTATCTCATCCTCAGCGATTGCTATTTTATATTTTTTTTTCAATATTTTATCCAATCGGTTCGGTTTTCCGTTTAGAACCCAGTGAGCTTCCATTGTAAATATGTATAACGAATTAGGCTCAGTACACACAACTGGAATATCAGGATTGCTTTTAGAGCGATATAAGCTGTGCAATCACAAACAGATCCTGCGATACTGTGAAATAAAAAATAAATAAGGTTTTGTGGGTATTAGGAAAAATATCCCTTTTTATTTTTATAATCAATAACTCAAATAAAGTTAAATTTTTGTTTGGTGGATCCGGTACCCACATCCAAAAAATTCGTTAAAAATTTTATACTCAATCAATATTATAACTTTTTTTGAATTTATGAATATTGGCTTAAGGACTTTTTTACGTGTAACAGTTTTATCCATCACAATGACGGAGGAGTACAATGAAAAAAATTGTAAGAAGTCGCTATGCTATTTTACGAGAGTTGACAGACGCCGCGTTAGAAGAAGCGGTAACTGCTTACATGAATGACGGATGGAAACCTGTAGGAGGTTTAGTCATTAGTTATAATGAAGATTTGGAGCATAAAGAATATATTCAACCTATGTCTAACTAAAATTTCTTATATACCTAATTGAATTAGATAATTCTCTAAACGCAAAATGATGAGCCATATGTCCAAGATTTGGTAAAATATGGAGGCGAGAATTCCGGATTACTTCGTTGAAAGCAACAGCCTGACTTTTAAAGGGCAATAAGAAATCCTCTTTACCATGGATTATCTCGACTGGCATTTCTATAAGACTATAAGTTGCAAAGTTTTGTTTAAGTGCTTGCGAAGCAATAAGAAAATCACTTTTGTTTGCTTTGATCGTAGACAGCCGCCTGGAAAGATCTGAACCAACATAATCTAGATAACCTGTTGGAATATCTTGCGGTTTAAACATACGTCCCGCAAATTTTTCAATAGAACCATTATCAGCTCTTTTGGCGACGCTGGTAAAGTATAACTCGTAAGCGTGCTTCAAAAGACCACTGTCATTTGCTAATTTTGAAACTCCTGAAAAAGGCATATTTAAACCCGCTATGGACACGACACCCTTCACGTCCTCGGGAAATTTTGCTGCCCAGGCCATAGCGACCGAAGCTCCCCAACTGTGTCCAACAAGGATAAGATTTTTTCCGTTAATATCTTTTACATATGACCTTGCTAGATCCGCCTGCCTTTCAGCGTCCCATTTGCCCTCATCTCTCTCAGAATATCCAAAACCAGGTCTATCAATGAAAATTAACCTACTATCGAATTTTGACAGTGAGCGTGTGGCAAATACCCAATCACGAAGATTTATGAAAGCCCCATGAATAAAGACTATATCTTGAGATCCATCTCCCTCAACATATCCGTGCACACGCAAGCCATTTAAATTTAAAATTCTACCAACTGCAGGTACATTTTTTTCTGCAAATTTATTTGGGATAGCGTAATTTTCTACTCTATCACAAGCGGCTATTCCATGGGCTATTAGTCCAAGTCCAAAATTTCGTCTTGATATAATAAAACTAGCCATAGAATAAATTATCAAATAACTAAGTTATGGCTACACTTAATATTTTATAAGTAATAGCTAACAAACGCTTCACAACTAAGAAAGAAGTATGTAATCAAGAATCTTACGTGGCAAGGTATTTTTTTAAATCAAAATATTAGAAAAACAGAATTGGTCACGAGCCTTTATCAATAACCCTTGTTATTTCTCTAGCACTCCAGGGAGTGTTTTTTCTCAGTTTTATTTGCCCGTCTTTACCAATTAAGATTATCAAAAAACCTTTTGGCCTAAACCGCTTTCTTAAATTTGAATTGGGCTCCGGCGTATGATCTACAAATACTTGCACATCCCTGCTTAAAAGTGCATTTGGATCTGACGCAAACATTTTGATCTGTTGTTTCAAATTTGGGTCTAAGTGTGAATTTGAGAATACTAGCACAGGACGCTTTTCCCAAATTAAGTTTCGTATTTCAGTATCGGGGTCCACATAAGTAATGTCTAAGGAATTCGCTGTTGCAAATGCGCTCGATGCAAAAAAGAGAATACAAGCAAAACGTAAAAGCTTAAGCATCTTTTAACCCAATTAATTCAGAAATAGAGATATTTACTCTCCTAAATAAACTACAATTTAAATTTTCTTTTAGTAACTTCAAATTATAATTTCATCTACTGCCTTAGGATGCTGAGTTATCTGCTCATACCCAGTTTCTGTAATAATAAAACTATCACCAACCTGCGCTCTGAAGTCATTCGTCAATACTGAACCATCAACAGCGAATACCATACCAGGTTCCAAAATTGTCTTATCACCTCTTATAAGCTGCGGGTTTTCCAAAAAGCTGTATCCCGTTGCGCGCCCACATCGAAATGGATAATCATAACCCGCTTCTTGAATTACCTCTGCATATGCTTCATGCACTTGTTCTGCTTTGACGCCGGGCCGTAATTCAGCCAAAGCAGCTTCCTGACTTGCTAAAGCTGTTTCATAGACCTTTATGTGCTCTGGGTTCGCCGAATTGATCCAAAATGTACGATCAAACCCTAATTTAAATTTGTGAAAGTTCGTCATCCCACAAAAACACAAGAAAACTGGATCACCATTTTTCATAATACGGTTAGAAGCTCTATGGTGAGTTTTTGTAATGTCTTGGCCTGATGCCATAATTTGCAGAAAATTTGTATTGGGAGACATATCAGTTGGCATATAATGTTTGTTTAATAACTGAGCTGCCATTCTTGCTCCAGCTGCCGAAGTTGCTATAGCAACTTCAAATTCTGGTCTTCCATCAATAATCGCTTCCCTACCTGCCTTCATCATTGCATTTGCTACCTGCCCCGCGTGACGAGCAATTTGAAGTTCTTCTGGAGATTTAATCATTCTCATTTCACTTAAGATTTTGGAAAAATTTATAAATTTTTCCTTGGAAAGTAATGAGTAAAGGTAAGACAATACGACTTGAGAAATTCTATCCGTTTCAATACCTATCTTTTTTGATGACTTTAATAGATCGGGTAATTTTTCGCGCCATTCATCACCCATCCCATCGTTCCAAGTTGAAATTTCATCACAGTGAGCAAGAGACCTAGCAGAATTTTCATCAATTTGAGGAGTGATAATCACACTGGGACCATTTACACTTACGATGAATATTGTTGGTCGTCCAAACTCCATATGAAGATAATCATAATAACCAGTAAGATAAAAAACATTATCATCATCTGTGACTAAAGCAGTATCAATTCCCCATACGCGCATACGATCTTTAAGGTCTTTTAATCTTGCTTCGAAAAGGTTTTTCAAGCTTGCAACTCACTTTTTGGTAAAAGTTTGCGCACCAAGCTACTCCAGACCTTCACCCCAATAGGCAATAAGCTATCGTTAAAGTCGTATGAACTGGAGTGAAGTGGATCAGAACCACTCCCACTTTGTCCATTGCCTAAGAGAAAGAGACACCCTGGAATAATATTAGAGAAATGAGCAAAATCCTCAGAAAAGCTCATAGGCTCACAATTTCTGGTAAAATTTAAGCCAAGCTTTTCGGCAACATTAATCACAGTCTCTGTTTGGTCAGCTGAATTTATCGTTTCCACAAATTCAGTTTCAAATGAAACTTTACTGTCAATTTCATGTGCCCGGCAAATTCCTTCCACTATCTTATTCATTAATCTTTTAATCTCTAATCTGTCTGCCTCATTTCTTGATCGAACATCACCCTTTATTAAACTTGTTCCAGGCAAAACATTGCGAGCACCATTGGAGATAAACTCAGTTACCGATAGTACAGAGCCTGATCCTGGCGGAAGCCTCTTGGAAATAATATTTTGAAGACTTTGGATAATTTCGGACCCTACCGAAATCGTATCACGTCCAACATGGGGCATTGAGGCGTGTCCTCCTTGGCCGTTCAATCTTATTTCAAAAAGACTTTCAGAGGAGCAAATCAAACCTTTTCTAGTCATTAAGTGCCCAGTTTCAATACCCGGCAAGTTATGAAGAGCAAATATATCGGAAATAGGGAATTTTGATAGTAGACCCTCATCTAACATTGCCTTCGCACCCAAGCCATTTTCTTCATTTGGCTGAAAAATAAAAATCACTGTACCGTCGAAATCTAGACTATGGGCCAACTCTTCGGCTGCTCCTAGTAGCATAGTCATGTGACCATCGTGACCACAGGCATGCATAACACCAGGGTACGTTGACGAATATGAGTGCGTAGAGGTTTCTTGAATCGGAAGAGCATCCATATCAGCCCTTAACCCAATTGTTTTTTTGCCTACGCCGGATCTTAGGATGCCAATCACTCCGACCCCTTCAACGACCTCAAGTCCTTTGGCTCTTAAAAACTTTGCAATTTTTATTTTTGTTTGTTTTTCTTGAAAACCAAGCTCGGGAAATCGATGAAATTCATGCCTAAGCTCTCTCAAAGTTTCAATAGAAATAGTCAAGTTTCTTCCTCATGCTTTAAGGATATACTTTCTGCACTTTCATTTTACAGAACTAAAATCAAATAAAAAGTGAAGAAAGTTATTGGATTTAACTTTAAGCATCGCATCAGCTTTTAACTTTTATTTGGAAAGGACGAAGATGGTATTTCTTTTTTCTTCTCTCTTATCAATACATACAACCCTGAGCCAACAACAAATATAATACCGGTCAAAATATATAAATCGGGTATATCTCCAAAAAAAGTCCACCCCCAGAAAATACTCAGTGGTAATAAAACATATTCAAATGGCGCGACGCTCGCTGCGGCCGCAGTACTGTATGCCTTTGACATAAAATAACTCACACCGGCAGCCAAAAAACCTAAGGCAAAAAAATATGGTAGGTCTGATGTTTTCGGAAAAGTCCAACCTTTTAGGATAAACTGTAGGCTAGTATTTGAGCTGACATCTGCTAATTTTCCATCTCCAAAGATCAATCCAAAAAGTAGGCTAAAAACCACAAAGGTTAGCTGGATATAAAATGCCAATGCTGCGGGTTTAGAAGACTTTGAGAGTTTACGGGTCATTATTTGCATTAGTGCGTATAGAACTGCTGCAATAACAGGAAGGAAATATATAAACGGCGGAATATCAGACATGCTCCAAGTATTTGGTTTCATCATTATAAATACCCCCAAAAACCCAGTAATGACGGCTAACAACCGCCTTATTCCGACTTTTTCTCCAAGAAGTGGGATTGATAATAGTGTAATAAAAATTGGCGCTACAAAGAAAAGAGCCGTGGCTGTAGCAAGAGGAAGCGTTGCTATCGCCGAAAAAAAGATCATGTTACACAAAAAAATTGCTACCGCCCGTAAAGCATGTTGTATCGGTTTCTGAGTTTTTAAAATTTTGAGCCCACCCTCGCTCTTTACTAAGAGAAGCGTAAACAAAATTGCAATTAACGATCTAATGAATATAATTTCATGCAATGGATAATTTTTAGAAAATTGTTTCACGAACAAATCATTTATTGATATGCACAGCATTCCTAAAAACACATAAAATGAAGCTTTCTGAACCGACCCTGCTTGCACAACCATTCCCCTGAATACAACTGGACATTTTTTTATCAGCTTTTAGGCTAATCCAGCGGTTTAAAGCTAATCACGAAGAGAGGAAAAATGATAGCGATGTTTTTGTTTAAATGAGCGAATATCAGAAAGGAATATTAATAACTTTTTTTGGTGTTTTATTTGTAACGCCCGACTCGTTATTTGTTCGTCTTATATCCTCAGATGAATTGACAATTGCTTTCTGGCGAAGCTTTGCAGCAGGTTTATTAATTTTAGCCGCGTTAATTACTTTTGCTGGTTTTAAAAATATAAAATCTTTGTTTTTGATGGGCAAATTAGGTTGGCTATATTGTTTTTTAATAGGATCTACTTCACCAGCTTTTGTTTGCGCGGTAGAAAATACAAGTGTTGCGAATGTAGTTTTTATCTTTGCTGCGATGCCGATCTTTGCCGCATTATTTAGTTACTTCTTACTTGGAGAACCGATTGCAACAAGAGTAAAAAAAACAATTGCCACCGTTTCTTTAGGCCTGGTTTTAATTGCTTATGGCTCCACTGAAAATGAAATATCAAACTGGAAGGGTGACTTATTCGCGCTCTATGTCTGTATTTCCTATGCAGCGGCATTAACGTTAATAAGAAAACTCCAGAATATTTCTATCTTACCAGCCTTACCAGTCGCCTACTTAAGCTCAGCATTAATTTTATTCTTTTTCACAGACCCATTTATAGGATTTGAGGCAAATGCCAATTTCTATCTTCTACATGGGATCTTAATAGCAGCTGGAACGTGCTTTTTGGCCATAGGACCAAGATACATAAGTTCACCCGAAGCATCGCTACTCATACTCTTGGAAACTATACTGGCACCCTTATTAGTTTGGGCGGTACTTTACGAGTACCCGGGTAATTGGAGTCTTCTTGGCGGTGCCTTGATTGTGCTCACACTATTAGTTTTCAATTTTTCTGCGTTCAGCAAAACTAAACAAGCGGCTTACAAAGAAACTCCTTGAAATGATTGTTAGTCAATAGATAATCATTAGAAGTTGTGGTGTAGAGATTATAATGTCGTTAGAAACAATAATTATAGAACTTCAGTCAGTTTTTTCAGGTACAACAGACATTGAGCGTCGAGCACTGGAAGCACTCCAGAAAGCATCATTCAAGAAGTTTAAATCAGCGAAAAGCACTCCTCTACCTGCAGAAATTGTTAATGTGATGGAGGAGGAGCAAGCTCATCCAATTTGCAAAAGCATCCTGAACGCAGAACTAGATTGGTGTCCGCCAACAACTTCTAACGATAAATTGTATATCGAACACAGCAAACGAAAAGCTCACGTTGAGATATTGGGGCCGAATGGATTAATCACCTCTAATTCGGTGAGAATCGGACTGTATGGAATGCTCAGCCAATCCGAATATGGGATTAGAACTCATCCCGCCGAGGAAATCTATATCGCATTGGCCGGAGTGTCATACTGGAAGCGTGGAAATGATAAGTACCAAGAACTTCTTCCCGGTGAAAGTTCTTATCATCCTTCTTTAATGCCGCACGCCTCAAAAACAGAAAAAAAGGCTTTCATGTCTGTTTACGTATGGAATGGTGATATATCGATGGATAACTATCGCTATAAAGGCTTACCAAAGAATTGACAATTTCTGATCTAAAGAAACCATTAGAGATTATTGGAAACAAAATTTGTCAAATTTTTTGGTGATTCTGGTAAATTAAGAAAATTTTTTGTCATTTACTTAAGTAATACTGACCTGTTCTGGGGATAAGTTTTAAAATCTTGTGGACAACTACCTTGCAATGTGTGGATATGTAAAAATTCATTTTGAGCTGCAGAAAATTGATGGCATTCTCGAATCAAGGATAAAAACTGGGGGGTATTAGAAGTTAAGGAAATTGTAGACGCTTCGGCATTTATAGTTTTCGAACACGGACAAAACCAACCCCAGAAGCATAGAGTTTAGATCGTCCACAACCTTTCGGTTGGATCGGAGCTCGAAGTTGGATAACAACTCCTGTCTAACAGAAAGTGTTATCCATGTCAGATAGGAGATAAACTTAGTTTTTCTCATATGTGAAGCAGATGGGGACAGTAGTTATCCAAGAAGAGGCAGGACATGAAGTAATTCAAGTTCTGTCTCTTCTGCTTTTATGCGAGAGCCATGGCAATCGGGGGGTATTCAGATTTGCCATGGCTCTAGATCGTCCATAGGTCGTGTAGCATTATAAATTTAACGAAATCAACAGAGAATTTGTATCATGCTATCTTTAAGAGCCACTTCTGGATTTGAAGTATCAAAAACCAATGACGTGACCATCTTTACGCGACTCTGAGCCCCCAATATAAAAGCCATTTGGCAATCGCCGTATCAATTGCGCCCCTCCAAAACCAAATGCATCATCGGAACTTTTGGTAGAAACATTATGGCCTAGTTCTGATAGAAAAGATAACAGTTCATTATTCATAGACGCCTCACAAACAACATCTAATCCGCCCTCAACTCGCCATCGCGGTGCATCGATGGCCTCTTGCGGGTTCTGTTTCCACAAATGGCTCCTTACAACCATTTGGATATGACCCTGAGCCTGCATTGGTCCTCCCATTACGCCAAAACTCATTAGAGGATTCCCATTATCCATTAGAAAAGCTGGTATGATCGTATGAAATGGTCTTTTCTTTGGCCCGACAACATTCGGACTTTCAGGATCAAGAGAGAACCCTGCTCCCCGATTCTGCAAATGTATACCGGTTCCTGGTATGCAGACTCCGGAACCAAAACCTGCATAATTAGACTGAATAAATGAGACCATCATACCATCTTGGTCTGCAGCTGTCAGATATACCGTTCCCCCACTTTTTGGAGCTCCAGCCTTAAAATCTACGGCTTGGTCATGTTTGATAAGACCTGCTCTCTCTTTTAAATAGTCTTCGCTTAATAAGTCAGCCACAGTTATTTTCTTCATAAAATCTATGTCGGAAACGTACTTATAAGTATCTGCCAGTGCTATCTTCGTTGCTTCAATTTGAAGATGAACCGAGAGCGGGCTATCACAATCCAAATCATCAAGGGATGTATGGCTTAATATCCCTATCGCCATTAACGCAGCGATACCCTGCCCATTTGGAGGAATTTCATGCAAAGAAACCCCATGAAAATTTTTTGAAATTGTACCTGG
>Ga0208127_1000168_pt1 | contig 33406 bp, 22 predicted proteins | sample ETNtaG_6_FD_185751 | JGI IMG/M metagenome (GOLD analysis project Ga0208127, IMG submission 185751) | Marine microbial and viral communities from oxygen minimum zone, Eastern Pacific Ocean - ETNP201306SV45 (SPAdes) (version 2) | ecosystem: Environmental > Aquatic > Marine > Oceanic ... | reverse complement strand
GATGCAATGCTCTTGCACGAATGCCTGCGGGTCGATAGCGCTCGCGACGTTAACGAGCGCAATGGATGAAAGCGAAAGAAACCATTTTCCAACTACGGAGAACACGGAGGAACGGAGTATCAATGCGCTCTTCATCTCAGTCCCTCCGCGTACTCCATAGTTCAAACCCATTCTAAAAGGTCCCATTATCAGCTCAGTCCTTCCAGACTTCCCGAACTCGTACCGAATTGATCGATTTCCATTCCGAATTTCTGTAGCATCGAAACATAGAGATTGCAGGCAGGCGTCTGCCGATTGCCCTGCTTGGGATAGTCCTTGTGCTCTCCATGCTGGAAGCCACCGCCCGCTAGAACCAGCGGAAGGTCCCGATTCGAGTGAGAACTGGCATTGCCCATACCGCTGCCCAGCAAAACCATGGTCTTATCGAGGAGAGAGCTGTCGCCGGATGCTTGCGAGCGCTTTAGCGACTCCACGAAGCGGGCGAATTGCGTCGTGTGGAAATTCTCGATGATCGAGAGTTCCTTGAGACGATTGGCATCTTGACCGTGGTGGGTAAGGAAATGGTAGCCCTGCGTCACCCCAGGCAGTCCGGAGTCGCCGCTCCATCCATCGATTCCGCAGGAAATCACTCGGGTCGAGTCCGTCTCCAAGGCTAGACGCATCAAGTCGTAGAATACGGGCACTTCCGAGTAGAAATCCTCAGGCGTCGGTTGCGGTATTCGGTAGTCGACCTTTGGCTTTGGCGTATCGAGCCAAGACTGCGATTGAGCGAGGCGCTTTTCGACCTCGCGAACCGAAGTGAAGTACTCGTCCAGCTTCTCGACATCGCTTCTGCTGATTCGCTTTCGAAGAGCCGCCGCGTCGTCTTTCACTACGTCGAGTATGCTGCCATTGAGTTCGTACGATTCCGAAAGACGACGTCGCTTGGACTGAGTGGTTTCGAGAAAGAGCGCGTCGAATAGCGTCTGCAGCTTCGTTATAGGCGGTATTGCAACGCCATTGCGCGTCCAGGAAAGGCCCCCGCCCCCAATCCCCACTTGGAGGGAAGCGAAACGCGTCTCGGCTCCGATGTATTCGGCAGCCTTTTGATCCATGGTGATGTTCCGTTCGGGCATTCCCTTGGACTCGTCGGACATGATTCCCGACAAGAAAGTATGCGCTGCTTCGTGACCGCCCTTCACCCCTGGATGGTCCAAATGCGAAAACACGGTCATGTCCTCTTTGACCCGCGACAACGGGTGAAGCAGCTTGCTCAACTTGTAGTCCCTACCCGTCTCCTGCGGAAAAAAGTCGCCTGGATAGAGTCCGTAGTTCAAGCCGACGCACACCATACGCATGGGTTCAGTCGAAGCGGAACCCGCTGCCAACAGACGCGAGGGCTTGAATGTCGACTCGAGGAAAGGCAAAGCGATCGCCGCTCCACACCCTTTCAGGAAATGCCTGCGATCAATGTATCCATTGGTTTGCTGTGGTATCGTTCTCATTTCCATTGCCTCCGTTTATTTCGCGTTTCCGTTCCCTCGCCTCGATTAGCGCTATGCCACTTCGTTAATTTCGTTCCTTCGGCAATCGTTGAGCCTTCCGCTTCCAAGGAATTGTCCGGTCGTAATAATCGCCATAGCTATCGTAGCGATTATAGGACACCGCCTCCGTCTTCCAGGACATTACCGCTCGATCATAACGCTTGCGCATATCTTGCAGCACTTCCGGGCTACGGTTCGTCTGGACGCGATTAATCATCTCCAGTCGGTCCTTGCTTACCTGATACAGTTCTTCCGTCGCTTTGAATTCCTCGCCTGCATAAGGCCAATAGATGTACTTCCAATCCTTAGTCAGAACGCCCAAGCATTGAGTTTCGATGGGGCCCCAAGCATTGATCAACTGAAGCTCTTCCCTAATTTCCGCATCCGGATCGTCATAGAGCGGCAACAGACTACGGCCATCCATTGAATCAGGAACGGGAACGCCCGCCAATTCCAGCATCGTCGGAGCGAAATCGATATTGCCCGTCAACGCGGCCGTTCGGTATCCACGTCCGCTATTCTCGTGGCGCGGATCGTACATAATAAGCGGTACGCGAGCGCTCTCCTCGTAAGGAAGGACCTTGGAGCCGTATCCATGCGAACCGCAAAAGAAGCCATTATCCGAGGTGAAAATCACCACCGTATTGTCGGCCACGCCATTTTCTTCCAGCGCCTTGCGTATCATTCCTACGGCCACATCGACTCCATAGATCTGCTGGTGGTAGATCGCCATCACCTCGTCGTATTTGTCGCTGTAGTTCCATTCGTGAAAACGGACCCATTGACGTCCTTGCTTGCTTTGCTCGGCGAAGTGCCCGCTGTATTCGCGTCCGTAATTCTCCGGTTTGGTAAAGGTCTTTCCCGCATAGACATCATCGAATCGCGGATCCGGCGTGGTGGGTCGGTGAGCCGCTTTGAAACTGATCGACAGGCAAAACGGCTTGTCCCCCTTGGATGCTTGCTCAATGAAATCGCGACTGAAGGCTCCATAGGACAAGGTCGAATGCGGATACTCCTTGGCATATTTCGCCATCGATTTGTTTCTCGCCGTCTCGTAGTGAGTCTGACCCGGTCCACCACCCCACAAGTCGAAGTCCTCCTCGGGCAGTCGACCTTTCTTGCCCGGCGCTTCGGACACCTCGAATCCGAATTTTCCAGCAAAGGCCGTGGTATAGCCAGCTTCGCGCAATAGCACGGGATAGGTCTGCTCCCAAGTCGACTGCATCATATTGCCGTGCTCGAAATTCGTCCCATTCTTGTGCTCGTAAAGTCCGGTCATCACATTCGCCCGGCTCGCCATGCAAATCGCGGTCGTATCGTAGTGATGATCGAAGACCAGGCCATCGCTGGCTAATTTGTCGAGCTGAGGCGTCTGCACGTCTGGAGTGCCATAACACCCCAAGGAGTAAAAGCTCTGATCGTCCGTCAGGAGAAAAACGATATTCGGGCGATCGTCCGCAGCGTGGGGAATCGCGCATGCTGCGAGCGCCAGAAGCGACGCTAGGGCGGTATTCAGTAAGGGCTTCATAAAGGGATGTTCAGTAGACCGGGATTGATTGAAACATCGCTAGCTGCACCCGATTTACCCGATTCGATACTTCAAGTGGACTCGAAATCTTCGGATTGTCGAATTTGTACCACAATCTAGCCTAATCCAACAAAAACCGGGACGCGATTGCCCTACCTATTCGGCGTCCACTGCGGCAGCGCCGGCGTGTCCTGGGCCCCTATCCGAAATCGAATGATCTGATCGTCGCGCCGCAATTCCAGAAACGACTCCAATTCCTTTTTCAGCTTGTCGAATGACTCGGGATTGCGAGCGCTCACTTCCAGCTTTTCGTTAGGATCGTTCCAGATCTCGAAGAGCTCCCACTTGGCCTCGCCTCCCTCCGAATCCGGAGCGGGTACATGACCGACCAGTTTGAATTTGCCGCGATTCACCGCCAGTCGCTGAACGCGGTTGTCATTCTGATCATGATAGGTGAACCAAGACCGCGTAGGCAGCGAAGCCTGACCCTTCATCGCATCCAACACGTCGATCCCATCCAATGGTTTTTTGGGCGCATCCTCCGCGCCGATGATCCTCCGCATCGTCGGCAACACATCGATGTAGCCCATATGCTCGGCGATCCGCTTGCCACCGACGATCCCGCCATTCTTCCAATAGGCCGCCGCAGCCACCCGAATCCCTCCTTGATAAGGAGTCAGCTTGCTGCCCCGCAGTTCGCCGTTGTCGCCCACATTGTTGACCCCTCCATTGTCGCTGAAGAAGAGGATGAAGGTGTTGTCCCAATCGCTTCTCGATTCCGCAGCGTCGAAGACGCGGCCGATTGCCTGGTCCATGGAGTCGACCATCGCAGCCAAAGTCCGCTTTCTGCCCTCTCGATGCGGGTATTTGGCCAAGTCTTCCTCTTTCGCCTGAAACGGTGAATGAGGAGCATTAAAGGGCAAATACAGCAAGTAGGGTTCGTCGTCGGGTACCGACTCGATGAACTCCACAGCCGCATCTCCGATCAGATCGGTCGCATATCCTTCTTGCGGATACGGATCTTCGTTTCTGTGCCAATCCAACTCGCCATCGCGCTCGAGGGTGAAGTAATCGATCGCTCCGTTTAGACAGCCTACGAAAAACGTGAATCCGCGTCGCGTCGGAAACCATTCGAGGCGGCGATGCCCCAAATGCCACTTGCCTACGATTCCGCGGTGTTCGTAGCCCGCCTTAGCGAATACGTCCGCAAGCGTCTCTTCCTCGACATCCAATCCATAGTCGCGCTGAGGCGGGACCACTGCCCGCATCAGGCCATAGCGAATCGGATAGCGACCCGTCATCAGCCCAGCTCGGGTGGGCGAACACATGGGACAGGAATAAAAGGCCTCCAACCGAGCCCCCTCGTTAGCCAGGCGATCCAGATTAGGCGTCTCGATGTCGCTGCCGTGAAAACCGACATCCCCATAACCGAGGTCATCGGCTACGATTATGATGACGCTCGGTTTTTCGGAAGCGAACAGAGGAATCGACAAGTGGGCTAGCGCTAGAAGGAGAAAGATGAAAATACGTTTCATTTGGGGTCGCAGTAATTGAGTCCCCTACTCAACAAGCCCAGCTTCGAGGGGTCAAGCAACTCGCAAGGCCAGAGCCGAGGCCCCTCCTGAAAAGCCTTCCACTCGTTGAATCAAATTGCGCGCCGCGCGATTCTCCATTCAATCGAAGCGATCGTCTATTCTCTTGAATCGAATAGAACAGTAGTCTGACAGGTAAATGCCCACGCCCCCTACCATTGCGACAATCGCCGAAAAAGCGGGCGTCGCCAAATCCACCGTTTCGCTCGCCTTACGCAACAGTCCTAAGGTCATCGCTGAAACGCGCGACCGCATCCAGCGAGTTGCCCGTGAAATGGGTTACCGCCCTAATCCACTCGTTACGGCTCAAATGGCTCACATTCGGCAAAACAGACGCCGTCGCGCCGTCGTCTCCGTCGGATTCCTAAGCACGTGGATAGACGAGATCAACCGCAAGCGCCTTCGTTGGTCCATCATGGGTCGATTCTACGAAGGAGCCATGAATAGAGCAGAGGAACTCGGATTCAACTTCGAACTCTTCGAATTCGACCGCGCCAAGTTTTCGGATGAACGCATACAGCAAATTCTGGAGAGCCGAAACATCGATGGACTGGTTCTCCTGCCTCTGCAATTTTCCGATACGAGACTCGACCTGGACTGGTCTCAATTCGCTCTGTCGGCGATCGGCTATTACAGCGCTTTCGGCAACATCCATCGCGTCTTCTACGACAACTTCAATTGCATGCAGCGCGTCATGACACTACTCGAGAATCGAGGCTACAAGCGCATTGGCTTCATTACAAACCAGGAAACCGAATCGAAAGCCGGGCACTTTTGGAGCGGCGCCTTTCTCGAATACCAAAGTCGCCTCATCCCCGAGAGCAACCACATCCCCCTATTGAGGCAGGACTCCCAAGAATCTCGTTTCAGCGACGAAGACTACCAGCGAATTCGCGATTGGTACGAAACGCATCGTCCCGACGTCATCATCAGTTTTCTAGACAATTCGTTGAAGTACCTTGAATCGATAGGATACGCATCGCCCCAAAACTTTGGATACGTCGCGCTCAGTTGGACCAAAGAAATGGGCGATACCTCGGGATACTATCAGAGCTTGGAAAACGTAGGCGCCGCAGCCGTGGATCTCGTAGCCGAACGCCTCTACCGCAACGAACGCGGCCAGCCCAGCCACCCGTCGACAACGCTACTGACGGGCGAATTCGTAGAAGGGCGCACCCTGAGGGGCGCCAGCGACTAGCTCTCTTTAACCGCAGCATCACGGACGCCGCCCATGCACATCGAATCTGCTCTCGAGCGGCCTCGTCCTAGACATTGCTGCCTCGGGCCGACGCTACTCCCCCTTCGGGTTAGCTATCAGATAATTGACGCCGTCAATCATGAGCGTCTGGAACTCAGGCAGCTTCCATTCGTTCGGGCCATCGCCCACCGCGCCGTGTCCAAGCGAAAAGCCCATCACCTGCGATTTACCCTGCTTGCAGGTCCACATAACGATCGCGTCCTCCTCGCCTTCCTGTTCGCCCATTAGCAGCGGCTTTACACGACGCAATACGTAGGCGTTGTCATAGAGCTCGGTGTTCGGCGTTACCCAACCATCCTTTAAGTTTTTGGTTGCCGGGTGGTCGCCCACTTTGCGCACAGTAATAGGCAACTTTTTGCCGTGGCGCACACTGGCTACACCGGTAAAGTCGCCATAAGCTGGGAAGCGCTTGCCTTCGTTAGAGGCATTCCATTTCGCGACGAGCTCGGGCGTCGCCTTGGCCTTGCCCTTGTATTCGCCGCCGATCGCTCCTTCTTCGCCTGTCTTGTAAGTTCCCCACCAGCTATGCATCGAACAGTGCACGAGCATGGCCGGCACGCCTCCATTGCGCGTCTGACGCATAATATTGGCGCAGGCCTCCAAATCCTCGCTAAGGGCAAAGCAGTAGTTGTACACTATCGCGTCATAACCTTTGGCGAAATTGCGCTTCTTAAGCTTATCGAGCACCTCATCGTAGCTGCCTGTAATCACTGAAACGTCCCAGCCTGCTTTCTTGGCAATCTCTTCTTGGAAAATTTCCAGCTGCGGCGTGTAGCGGTGCCATTTGCCAGGCTCGAGAGTCACATAAAGCACCTTGCCAGCGGCCATGGCGGAGATGGAAGCAACCGATACTGCTAAGGCCAGAAGAGCGGATTTGATCATACGATTCAGAATAGTCATAAGGAAATCTTTCGATGGGAACGTTGGCCTCGGCAGAATTCGAGGCTCTAAAAACGAAATCGCGATTCCAATCGGCCACGATCCGCCTGTCAACCTAGAGTCATTTCAATCCACGAGAGACGCCTACCCATATTCGACAAGCATCAAAGCGTTACCCAAGCATTTCCGTTCGCGCTCTCGAAAATCGCATCGATAACCCTCATGTTGTCTATCGCATCGCTCAACGGAGTCGGCACCGTTTCATTTTCGAGAACGGCCTTCGCGAAGGCCTCGCCTTGGCGGGTGTATTGGTCGCAAACAGGAATTATCTTCTCTTCCGTGCCCTCGTCTCTGTGCAGCCAGATACGCGTCTCCTGATCGAGCGGAGCATTGAACGGGATCTCTATCTCGATGCGCCCTCCCGTGCCGACGATTTGGACGCGCTGATAGTACATCAGCTGTGTCGAGCAAGTGAAACTGCTCGTTCCACACCCGAAGTCCATCATGCCCGAGGCCATGCGATCGATCTTCATCTCCGGGTCGCGTTCGACAATGCCGACAACTCGCTGAGGTCTCGCGTCGAAAAGAAAACGCGACAGCGAAATACAGTAGCAACCGATGTCCAGCAATCCGCCACCGCCAATATCCGCATTGTTGCGAATATCCTCCGAATTGACATTGTAGTAAGAAAAGAATGACTGAATCGTTCGCAGGTTCCCGATTTCCCCTTCCTTTACCCATGCCTTGGCCTGTATCCACTGATCGTGAAAGCGGTACATGAAGGCTTCCATCACTTTCAATTCCGGGTAGCCCGCAGCTGCATCGACCAATCGCTGAGCATCCTTGGCATCCATACCCAAAGGCTTTTCGCACAAAACATGCTTGCCCGACTCCAAGGCTTTGATCGACCAATCGACATGCAGATGATTCGGCAAGGGATTGTAGATGGCATCGATTTCCGGATCGTTCAGCAACTCGTCATAGCTCCCGTAGGCTTTGCTAATACCTAAGGTCTGGGCCGCCTCTCTCGCCTTATCCCGATTTCGCGAGGCTATCGCGACAACCTCGCAGTTCGAAGCCTTGTTCAATCCTGGAATGACTTTCACCAAACCAATCTTCGCAGTGCTCAAAACGCCCCATCTTACTTTATTCATCCCCCCATTCCATTGGCCACGAGCGAAAGCGACAACGAAAAACGCCTTCACTGCATCATTCGTTTATTGGCTGGCATCCAAAGCAGAACTACTTGACAATCCTTGCCTCATTTCTTCCCGCCGCATGACCTCGAATCCCCTAGCCATTCGCAGCTTAGATCGTCGCGTAGAAGTTGCCTGGTTCTCAGCTCTGTGCAGCGATGACTACGAATTCTTAGGCGTACCCGACGGAAAACTACGCAGTTCTTTCGAGCATTGCAGCGAGATCGTCGAAACGGCAGAACGTTTAGGCTACCAAAACATCTTGCTTCCCTCGTCTTTTCAAGTGGGTCAAGAGCCCCTTCCCTTCGCTGCGGCGATGGCCAGCTCAACGACTCAGATCAACCAGCTTGTCGCCGTTCGCATGGGAGAAATTCATCCGCCCATGTTGGCTCGTCACTTGAGTACGATCGATCATATCGCTCACGGGAGACTTTGCGTGAATATTATCTCATCGGATCTGCCTGGCGAACGAATGGACAGCGAACGTCGCTATGCCCGCTCCCGAGAAGCCATCCAGATCTTGAAGCAATGCTGGACTCAAGAACGCATCCAATTCCAAGGCGACTTCTACCAGCTCGACATTGGCACGACTGACCCCGTCAAGCCCTATCAACAGAACGGAGGGCCCCTCCTTTATTTCGGTGGAATCTCGCCTGCCGCTCGCGATCTCTGCGCCGAATTTTGCGATGTTTTTCTCATGTGGCCAGAGACGGAAGATCGACTTTTGGAAACGATGCGCGATCTGAGCCAAAGGGCCGCCGACTACGATCGGGTCATCGATTTCGGCTTGCGTATCCATGTTATCGTGCGCGAAACCGAAACGGAAGCGAGAGATGCCGCTAAGTCCCTCGTTTCGAAACTCGACCCTGATACCGGTCAAGCGATCAAGGAACGGGCTCAAGACAACGAGTCTGCTGGGGTGAAGCGCCAAGATGCGCTCCGAGACCAATCCGAAAACGACTACATCGAAGACAACGTCTGGTCGGGCATCGGGAGAGCGCGCTCCGGCTGCGGCAGCGCCATCGTAGGCGATCCCGACCAAGTATACGCTAAGCTGCAGCGCTACATCGACATGGGCATCCGAGCCTTCATCTTGTCCGGCTATCCCCATATCGAAGAATGCCAACGCTTCGCCCGCTACGTTCTGCCCCGATTGGATACCGTCAAATTCAATTTGGCCAACGGCCGCCTTCCCACTCAAAGGCCTTCTACACCGTTGACCTTCGGAGAACGAAAATAGACCCTACATCGAGACTCGCGAATAATCGCGGTATTCCGGTTCCCAAAAGCTCTTGGCGATCGCCTGATCCAAGGCCAACTCAGTCATTTCGCGGGCCACGCCATCCTTCATAGCCTGACGTCCCACCCGACGGGCAATAACCTTGCTGAGACTGCGGATCTCGTCGATCGGCGGCAAAAGCGTTTCATTGGAGTCATCCGTTCCAGGGGAGCTATCCGCCAAGGCTTCGCTCGCTGCGATCAACATGGTTTCCGTGACCCGTTTTGCTCGGCTGGCGATAACGCCCAAGCCCACTCCAGGGAAAATGTAGCTGTTGTTGCATTGGGCGATCTTGTGGACCTTGCCCTTATGCTCCACCGGGGCGAAAGGACTGCCCGTGGCAACAATCGCCCGTCCATCCGTCCAAGCGATCACATCTTCCGGCGCGGCCTCCGCCAAGGCCGTGGGATTGGAAAGCGGGAAGATGATCGGACTATCCACATGGGCCGCCATCTCGCGGACGATATCCTCCGTGAACAGTCCAAACTGACCGGATACGCCGACGAGAACCGTCGGATTGATCTGCTTCATTACCCCCAGCAAGGAAACCAGTCCCTCATCAACGCGCCAGGCATCGGCCTCGTCGCTATCTCGAGCCAGTTCATACTGGAAGTCGCGCAAGCCGTCCATGTCGCTCGTCAGCAAACCGAAGCGGTCGACCATATAGATACGCTTCTTGGCCTCCGCTTGGCTCAATCCCCCTGCGGTCATATGAGCGACCAAATGCGAAGCGATACCGCATCCCGCCGAGCCCGCCCCGACGAAGCAAATCTTCTGATCCTCCAGTTTCTGGCCCTTCCTCTGGCAGGCCGCGATGAGCGTTCCCGCGGTCACCGCCGCGGTTCCTTGAATATCGTCGTTGAAGCAACACAGACGATCCCGATATCGTCTGAGCAAGGGCATGGCCGTCGGTTGAGCGAAATCCTCGAACTGCAGCAACGCATTGGGCCATATGGCCAGTACCTCATCGATGAACTTGTCTACGAACTCGAAATAAGCTTCGCCGGAAATGCGCGACGTCCGCTTTCCCATGTACATGGGATCGTTCACGAGCTCGTCATTATTGCAGCCTACATCCAATGTAATCGGCAACGTATGGGCCGGACTAATACCTCCACAGGCTGAGTAAAGAGCCAGCTTTCCGATGGGGATGCCCATGCCGCCTACCCCTTGATCTCCTAGACCCAGCACCCGCTCTCCATCCGTCACCACAATCACCTTGATATTCTGCTTAGTCGCGTTGCGTAGGATACGCTCGATCTTGTCGCGGTCGTCGTAGGATATGAAAAGTCCCCGCTTGCGTCGATAGATCTGCGAAAACTTCTGACACGCCTCGCCTACAGTCGGGGTGTAAATGATCGGCATCAACTCCTCGAGATTGTGGACGAGCAAGCTATAGTAGAGCGTTTCATTCGTATCTTGGATCGAACGCAGATAGATATGCTTATCCATGCGGCTCGTGAATGCGCACAACTGCTCGTAGGCCCGGTCACGCTGCTCGTCGATCGTCTCTATGCTGTGCGGCAGCAACCCCTCCAGATTGAACTCGCGACGCTCCTTTTCGGTGAAGGCGCTTCCCTTATTAAGCAACGGTGTCTCCAGAAGTACTGGTCCCGCGTACGGAATGTACAATGGACGCTTGGACGCTTGCTTTTTCATCTGCCTCCAAAATCGCCGTTTCCCATAGGAAAGCAATCTTCAACGCGTCTTCTTTTCATTTTCGATTTCGTTTTCCATTTCGCGCCTCATTCAAATCCGAGAAGAGATTGAGAAAACGAAGTGAAAAGAGACATCAGGTTTCGATGGGACGGGCAGGGATCTCAACATCGCTGCGCTGAACCCGCCCTGCAAGGACCCTGCCCGAGCTTCGCTTGGGTCCTGCGTAGCGATGTTGAATAACGTATAGCATTTCGCGAATCCAACTGATCGATTTCAGCGTATCCATAATACGAATCGATTTTCAGAGAACGCGCGCTCTCTTCTCCCATTTCGTTAGGTCCGACGAAACGATTTTCGCTCGGACGGCAAGAAGGCGCTCGATCATCGGAGCGCCCCAACTCCAACCTAAACTCCCAAAAATCGATGTACCTCAAAAAACTGTTCTCATTATTGCTCTCCTTGCTCATGTTGAGCCCGAGCCTGCCCGCCCAGGACTCCGACGAAGAAGACGTATTCGAGCTAAGCCCCTTTTCCGTCGACGCCAGTCGCGGCGGTGGATATCTCGCGAGCTCTATGCTATCGGGTTCGCGAATCAACTCGGGATCCAGTTCCAAGCCACAGCCTTCGGTTCTAATCCTGGACAATGGCGCCACTATCAATGGCGTTACTGGCCCCTTCGACCCGCAGTTGAATAGCGCCATCGGCGTATCCATCGAATTCGCTGTCGGCTTCTACAATGACTACGAAAAAACGCGGCGCGACACCCTCAACCGATACCTGGATGAAGTTGAAGCCAACATCGGAGCGGACCCAGCATTGCACTTTGAGCCGGGAGCCATGCTCATCCCTCAAGGCGATCGAAAGAAGAATAAGGATAAGCGGCGTTCTTCCTACACCTCGCACGCTTACTTTACCGTGTCCTTCGATTTCAGTGACGACGGGTCCCCCTTCAAACGCGTTAAGTCCATTCGTCGAATGATCGGGGAGATGGAGCTCGGTGGAGATGACGAATACACTAAGATGTTCTTTGGCAGCGCCACTCTAATCCAAGAAACGCCCGAATTCGGGTCAGTGAGCGCCAATCCCGCTCGCAGCTTAGGCCTTCGGTATTCGCGAACCGCCAACCTAGGCGTAGGAAGGTCCCAGGTCGTCAATGCTCTCGGCAGACCGATGCCCAACAACCTCCCGAACGTACCTGTCACCCTTGTAAAGCGAATCGATCGAGTAAGCGTCCCTTTCGGCCTAGACTGTTTCAGCGAAAAAGAGAGTGAGCGCAAAGCGATCCTGGAAGAACGCATTGAACGAATCAAAGAAGCTGTATCCAAGAATCCTAGCCTAACCTTCCAAATGGGATCGTTTACGTTCAACCGAGGCAATCAAACAGAGACGGATGCCAAGATCCGTTCGGCCTACCGGGGAAGCGCCCAGTTTCGCATCGCGTATCAGCCCGAGGAATTCGAAACGACCCTGGATCGAGTAAGCGAGATTCGCAGCATGATCGACGAACTCACTATCGAATCGGACTCGGTCGCGCTTGGCTTCTATCAAGCTGCATTGGTCGTAGACAATCCCGAAACGTATCGCGCCGAAATCATCCAGGCTATTTTCAATGACCTGAGAGCGCTTGACGAGAGCATGGGCGAGTCATTCATCGTCGAACCCACGATCGCCCCCTCTCGGGTTCAGGTTGCGCAATATTCGCCCACCGAAGTCGAAGTTTGGATACCCTACACCTACCAAGTCGCCTCGGTTCGAGAACGCGCGCTCGAGCTGAAGAAACTCGAGATAAAACACGAAGAAGCGATGGTCCTGGAATGTTCGGGCAAGGGCTGCTGCAACAGCATCGTGTTGAAGGCGACGAACGAATAGGCAAATGCTAGGCTCGTTAGAGGATTAACGGCCCTAGTTTCAGAAAACGCCCCTATTTCGACCGTTACATTTCCAGAAACATCGGCATTACTTGGGTAGTCATATCCACATGAAAAACCTCCCCAAGTCTTTATCGAAACTCCTCTTTACCCCGATAGCTCTTTTGTCGATCGAGCTGGCCGCTTCTCCCCAGCCGAGCTACCACTCGGACAATCCAACCTTCATCGACGATACTAATTGGATGCAGTCTCGCGTAGAAGGGTTGATGGAGAGCAATCGCGGCACCCTTCCCAACGGAAAAACCGCTTTCTACGCGGATGCGCTGCGGCACTACAATCTCATCTTCACACGGGGATTCAGCTACATTTACGAATTCGCAGATGACCTGATCGCTCACGATGATGCCAAAGGTTCCCTGGAGTATCTGCTCGCGGGACAGAGGGCCGACGGCTGCATGCCCGATCGCGTCAACTCAAAGGGCCGAGCCATCTACAGTCCTGGTGGCGAAAACCGTCCCTTGGCCGACCATGCCTTGGACAATGGTCCCTTTCTCGCCAGCGCGGTTTGCCGCTACGTTGCCAACTCAGGAGATCATGCCTTCTTTCGCCAATACGAACCCGCCCTGCGACGCGGCATGGACTTCGTCAATCGGGCCGAGAATGGCTTGGTCTACAATGATCCCGAAAACCCGCAATGCGTCTACGGTTTCACTGACATCATCAAAAAAACGGGTCACTTGCTCTTCACTTCAGTTCTCTACTACAAAGCCTGCAGGGAACTGGAAGCCGCGTGTCGGACGGTTGGAGTTGGCGATGCCGACGAGTACGCTCGCCGAGCCCAGCTGATCAAAGACAACATCGGTGTTCTATGGGACCATCGCTCCGGGGCCTTCTGGGCTGCCAACGGCCTCTGCAAGCAATGGGATATCTGGGGCACGGCATTCGTCATCCACAATGGCCTCGCCACTCCTGATCAGGAAAAGGCCGCCCTCGACTTTCTCGTCAACACCTACGATCGCTATGCGGAGAAAGGTCAAATTCGCCACATCCTGTATCCAGAAACTTGGCAAGCCATGTTCGCCTACCGCCCCGAGGGTTACTACCAAAACGGAGCCTACTGGGCCACGCCCCTTGCTTGGTTCATTCCCGTCCTCGCCCGCCGCGATCCCGAACTCGCCCAGCGAACGCTCGCGAATTGTCTGTCCGATTTCCGCGAACGAGGCATCAATGAATGGGTCAACGGTGGGGTCACGATTCTGCCCAATTACTTCGTCAGCGCCGCCAGCGTGTACTCCCTAATTCGCGAAAAGTAGATTGCTTCATCGAAACAATGTTTGACTTCGGCGGGAGCGGATAGCCCAATCGCCTTTCCGAACAGCGAAACCGTAACCGCTATAGACAGACGATTCAGAATGGCATCTACACCCAGCAAGGACTACAAGCGCCTCGAGCGCGAACAGAGAAAACGCGACAAAAAACGCGCCCGCGAAGAAGCGAAGGCCGAAAAGCTAAGGCTAGCCGAGGAAGAAAAGCGCAAGGCTGCCGAAGAAGCGGAACAGTCCGAGGCTGAGGAGGAGTAGATAGCTCCAAGGTAGGGATGACTGGCTCAGTCATCCGATTTCAATTGCGTTCCGGACGACCCAACTGGTCCTACCTGTAAACGACCAGGTTCTCGCTTAATTAGATTGAGCAGTTTTCTTCCACCCGAAACGTTTTCGCTTTATTCTCAAAATCGAATCAACGAGCTCGCTCGTCCAAAGTAGAATGTATCTGGTCGCCCGTGTACGCTACGGGCGCCGGCGAGTAGCCCAGGCGCTCTCGGGCCCGGCTTGTATCGATATGCTCCAAGTCGTCGACAATGCTGAACGGCTCATACCAAAACTCCTCTGTCGAACGGAGAGCGCAATCGATCGCATGAACCGCATTGTCGAGCGAGACGCTCGTACCCAAAAACTGCTTATCGATCGGACCAAATCGCAGAGCGACCGTCTGCATCTTGCGATTCAATCCAAACCAGGCTACGAGTTGCTCGGCCATCACCTTGGACGAATGATACGATAAGGCTTCCTCGCGGCAGCTGAGTCGATCTGCAGTCAAATACTGCGACACGAATGGCTGATATTCCTCAATGGGCATCGAAAACGGAATCCCCTTCTCAATGCCGTAGATCGTCGTAGAGCTCGCGTAGACGAATCGTCGCGCGCCCGCTCGTTCCGCAGTCCTGAGAACATTCAACGTAGCCGCTACATTCTCTTGAAAGAAACGCTCCAACGGCTCTCCTTCCACGGGGCGCGGTATGGCGGCGAGGTGCACGACCTGATCGCAGCCTTCCATGCGTTCCGCGAGCCGGTCTGAATCGTGAAGGTCATCGCCGTCCTGCAAGTCGTAGCCAACGAAGTTATAAGACGTCGCGAAACGCTCGCAAAATGCGGAGCCCAGAAAACCCCGGTGACCTGTAATGAATATCTTCACGATTCAGAACTCGATTTGTCGCTATTCTTCCAAACTCGCTTCGACCTCCTCGAGCGAAGCGCCTTTCTTCTCTGGGACGCACAGCTTCACCCAAACCAGCTGCAATACCATCATGAAGGCGAAGAACCCGAACACGACGCTCGGAGCGAAGGCTTCAACCATTTTAGGGAAGAACAGGGTAAGCAATGCGGCGAATACCCAGTGCGTTCCGCTTCCTAGCGACTGACCCTGGGCTCTGTGGAGATTGGGGAAAATCTCGGATATGAATACCCAGATAACCGCTCCTTGTCCCACGGCGTGAGCAGCAATAAAGGCGAAGATACAAGTGGGAACAATCGCGAAATTTTCCGAAGCGAAGGCCCAGGAACAAAGCCCCAGCGAAGCAATGTATCCAAACGACCCGATGTACAGCAAGGTACGCCTACCCAGTCTATCGATTAGCCAAAGGCCTACAAAGGTGAAGATGAGATTGGTCACGCCAATGCCAACCGACTGAAGCAAGGCCGCCTTCTCTTCCAAACCGGTCAACTCGAAGATGCGCGGCGCGAAGTAGAGAATCGCATTGATACCGGAGAGCTGATTGAAAAAGGCGATCAGGAAAGCTAAGAGAATCGGCGTCTTGAGTTGCTTGGTCCAGAAGCCGCCCGTACTGGTAGGCTTGCGCGATGCATTCGCGATTTCCTCCGCTTTCGCTGCAATTTCCTCGTCGCTGCTTTCCGGATGTATCAAGCGCAATACCGCGGAACCGCCCTCGCGGTCGTTCTTGCGACCAATTAGCCAGCGCGGACTTTCCGGCAATCCGAAACACATCACACTGTAGATAACCGCCGGAATCGCCTCCACGCCCAACATCCAGCGCCAGGCATTGTCGCCAATACCGCCTAGCAACGCGTTGGAAACGAAGGCGATGAGAATTCCGAATACGATATTGAACTGGAACATACCCGCCAGGCGCCCGCGGTATTGGGCGGGCGCGATTTCGGAGATGAAAAGCGGCGCTGCGACCGTTGAAATTCCCACGCCTAGGCCACCAATGAAGCGAGCGATAATAAACGAATAAACATCCGTCGCCGCTGCGGACCACAAGGCCGATACCAAATAGAGGATACCGATCGACACCAGCGTCCGCTTGCGACCGAACTGATCCGTTGGCCATGAGCCGATAAGCGAGCCAACCACGGTCCCCCATAGCGCGGCGCTCATCGCCCAACCGTGGAGCCCGGCGGTCAGGCCCCAAAGTTCTTGAATCGTTTGTTCGGCTCCGGAAATGACGACGGTATCGAAACCGAATAGGAAGCCAGCCAGCGCTGCTGTTATGGACCAGAAAAAGAGTTTGCTACTGCTCATGTAGTTGTTGAGGGGTTCAGAAGGGAATTAGGATTAACTAGAAGCGCGGTCAGTAGATCACCAGAAATCCGTTACGTCCACTTTCCATTTTCACAAGTTTTCCTCTTTCGACTCCCAGTGCCAAACCGCCCGGTAAGCCACGAGCAAGTTAGGGCAATCGCGTCCCCGCGATGCCTCAGAAGCAGAGACTCAACCGATGCGGCGCGGTGGGGACACCGCTGCCCTACCTACTCCAACCCATCATGTCAGTCCTGCGCGGCGGACGCATCATGTAGGTTTGCAGTCGCAGACCGTATCTTGTTAAAATAAAGCCATTGACACGGCATCCCGCTCAGTGGGATTGCCCTACCTTCGAAAACTGCTTGAACTCCAAATTTCCGAGAGCCTCGAACGTCTCTTAGCTATTGCGCAAAAGCGACAATTTCCTACAACGTCCGAGTGCTTGTTTCCCTACCCCGAACACTGCTGCTGTTTCCCGTCTTCGTCGGGTTGATTCCTTCACTGATCGCTCAACCGAAAGGTCCGAGTCTCATGAACGCCATGGATCACGGCACCTTCGTCTCGGCTACAATTTCTCGCGATCCTATGGCGACGCGTGAGATCGTCGCTTACAAGGGAATCGTAGTACGTGTGGGCGAAGATCGCGACGCGGTCATGGTATTCGATACGGACCTACTGCGTGTTGCCACGGCTTGGACGGGCGGCTTTCTCAAATGGTACCCGGCTCGCGATGGACTGCAGGAATTCCCGAGTCCCGATGGCTACACGCATTTCGAAACGGGCCAACGTCCTGGTTGGTCGCGCGACGGCAGGTTCTGCGATTCGCGCGGATGGAAATACGGTCCCATTCCCAAGCAACAGGGAGCCTACAAGGGCCTCTACCTAAACGACAATCGCGTCGTATTCGCCTATTCGATCGGCTCGAGCCAAATCCTGGAAATGCCTGGATTCGAACAGTTCGGCGAGGCATCCGTTTTTACGCGGTCTCTCCAGATCGAAAACAACTACTCCCCCTTGCACTTGCGCGTTCTCCAGTCACCCGATGGGTCGGCGACGAAACTCGAGGTAACGAAAGCATCCCAAGGGAACGGCTACGTCTCCATTCAAACAGGCGGACAAACGCGCCTGGTCGGCTTTCAAGGACTGCCTTCCGGGACCCAATGGAGGTTGCAAAATCGCCATCTCATACTGCAGCTGCCCGAATTGAAGTCAGCCGCGCGGTTCGATCTTTCAATCGGACCGGTTCTGCCTAACAGCCAGGCCGCCAAGCTCGCGAAGGCGATTCTCCAAAACCGTGAGCTCGCGGCGCTCGACACTTACACGAAACCCGGAGGAGCTCAGTGGGCTCCTCTCAAGACAACGATCAAGACAAGCGACAATGGAGGACCTTTCGCCGTCGACGAATTGACCGCTCCTTCAGAGAATCCCTGGAATTCCTACCTCAGATTCTCGGGCGTCGATTTCCTTTCCGACGGTCGCGCGGTCGTTACTTCGTTAAGCGGCGAAGTATGGATCGTCGATGGACTTGGTAGTGGATCGAACAGGCTCACTTGGAAACGCTACGCGACGGGCCTCAATCAACCGCATGGGGTCAAGGTCGTCGATGATCGGATTTACGTGACCGCCCGCGATCAGGTTTCGATTCTTCACGATCGCAATGGCGACGGCGAAGCGGACTTCTACGAGAATTTCAATAACGAGGTGATGGCGGCCACGAACTTCCACGCCTTCACCATGAATCTGGATACGGATTCAAAAGGAAACTTTTACTTCGCCAAAGCCACCCCTTGGCCGCCCGTTTCCAAACAAGGGGTCGCCGCGGAGGTCACCCCGCATCACGGCGTTCTATTTCGGATGCCGCCGGATGGCAGCCGACTGGATGTCATTGCGACCGGACTACGCAACCCGAATGGACTTTCGGTTGGCCCCAACGACGAAATCGTCTACAGCGACAATGAAGGCAATTGGGCGCCCACCAGTAAAGTGCATCTCATCCGCCAAGGCGGATTCCACGGATTCATGCCGTCGGCCCAAAGCGATTCCCGGCCAAGCGATTTCGTCAAGCCCATCGTTTGGGTGCCTCACTTCGTCGACAACTCGCCGTCGACTCCCACCTTCATCCAAAGCGATTCCTGGCCGGAAGCACTACAAAACCAGCTGCTGGTCACTTCATACGGACGCGGATCGCTCGCCCTAGTTCTCAAGGAAGAAGTGGACGGCGAATGGCAAGGCGCTCGCCTCACGCTGCCACTCAAATTCCAATCCGGTCTCATCCACAGTCGCTTCGCCAAGGACGGTCACCTTTACCTAGCTGGACTCACCAGCTGGCAGTCCGTTGGGCACGGCGGCGACTGGGGTTCCTTCCATCGCGTTCGATACACCGGAAAGCCGCTTCGCTTGCCTGTTGCCACACATGCGAAAAAGCAAGCTCTCGAAATACACTTCTCCGATGCGCTCGACCCTTCATCAGCAACCGATCCAAGCAACTACTCGATCGCCCAATGGACCTACCCTTGGACCAGTCAATACGGCACGAGCGGCAAGGTTTTCTCCGCCCGCAATCCGGGAGCAGAGGGAGCGGATAGCGTAACCATCGAATCCATACAGCTTTCCGAAGACGGGAAAACGGTCACCTTGGAAATTCCCGAACTACGCCAATCGCTCGCCGATCGTTCCTTGGGCCGAGCGCTCGATCTCCCAGAGATCGTCGACACGCCCCTCGGCCTCGTCATGGCCATCGACTACAATTTGAAAACCGCGTCAGGCAGCGAAATGAAGCACACGCTCCACCAAACGATTCACCGCGTCGCCGGCGACGAATCGAGAACCCAAACTGGCCACAACCACCACACTCCCCTCTCATCTCCCTATCCTTCTTCCGCTTCTCCCTCTACTCCCATCTCCCCCAAACCGAAGGCGCCCCCACCCCCCATTGACGCCGACACGCGCGTCATCGACATTCAATCCACCGGCATCGCTTTGACCTACAACGTGACCGAAATTCGGATGAAAGCCGGCGAGCGCATCGTCATGCGCTACGACAATGCCAGCGACATGGCTCACAACATCGTCGTCGTGAAATCCGAAGCCGACATCAATCCCGTCGGCCTCGCCGGAATCATGGCCCAATCGACCGAGTTCATCCCCAAGTCTGAGAGCAGCCGTATCCTTGCCTATTCCTCGCTCGCCAATCCAGGCGACACCGTCTACGTCGACTTCACCGCCCCGAGCCCCGGTGTCTATCCCTACATCTGCACTTTTTCGGGCCACTTCACCATGATGCAGGGCCGGATTATCGTGGAGTAGAAATTCTTCTCACCCGTAGGAGCTTGCTCGCAAGCGATTGAACATTTGATCGCTTGCCAGCAAGCTCCTACAGAACGCTCTCCACTATCGCGGTTCTCCCACCGATTGTTTCATCCGTCTCAATTTAAGCGGATCTCGTCCAAAAGCCTTGAAGAAGCTGGAAACGCTCCTACACTGCATGTCGATCCCACGCGCATACCCGTACCTCCCGAAACTGCAATGGCTGGCTAAGCCCATAGCATGCGCGGCCCTATTATCAGGCGCTTTCACGCCTTTCGTTAACGCAGAACCCATTTCCAACGCCTCAAACTCCCAAGAACTGACGCTTGAGGAAGCCAAGCGGATCGGGGCCAAGCAATCGAGCTACAAGAAGAACAAGAGTCGCCCCATCGGAAACACGACGCCCGAGCCGCGGCTCGAAGAGTTCCAGTCCGAGATTAACCCCATCCTAGAGCAGCATTGCTTCACCTGCCACGGCGAGGACAAGCAAAAGGCGGACTTTCGCGTAGACACCCTTGACCCGAATCTCATTCGTGGCGGCGACGTCGATTGGTGGCTCGAAGTGGCGGATGTGCTCGGCAATGGCGAGATGCCTCCTGAAGACGAAGAGGAGATGCCCGGAGCCGATCGGGGCAAGGTCATCGATTGGCTATCCACCGAAATCCAGGTGGCTTCCCAAGCGCGCCGCAGCGAGGGTGGACACTCCTCTTTTCGACGCCTGACCCGCTACGAATTCAACCACGCGCTCCAAGACTTGCTCGGCCTGCCGCTCGAATTCGCGGAAGACCTGCCTCCGGAAACCTATTCCGAAGATGGCTTTCAAAACAGCTCCGAAATACTGCAGATGACCGTCATGCAGTTCGAGACCTACCGGGACTTGAGCCGCAAGGCCCTCGAGAAAGCGACCGTTCGCGGCGACCGTCCCGAGACGCGCTACTACAGCATTCCGATGACCGCTGGGGTCGCGAAGATGAAAGCCCTGTACGAAGCGGATGTCGATGCGGCTAAGAAGAAAGAGACGGATCCCAAGAAACTGGAAGCGGCTCTCAAGCGCGTCGAGCAAAGGCATCGTTTCAATTCCAATCGTATCCATTTCGTCAATTTGGAGACCGGCAAGGGCATTAAGTCCTCCTTCAACTACCGAGGCGGGCGCATGTCCCACCTGCCCCGCTCGGAATACGCGCCGCCTCCGCCCCTCTCGCCGGAAGTCCTCGTCATCCCGCTCAACGAAGCGAAGAAAATGGACCTCGGCGACAAGCTCCCTGACACCGGCACCATCCGCATCCGCGTCAGAGCCTCTCATCGCTCCACCCAAGAAGGACGTTATCCCAATCTCCGCTTGGAATTCGGCAGCCAACCGAGTAACAACTCACGCACCTCGATTCGGGTCGATCATCCCGACATCGCGATCGACGCTCCCCTAGACCAGCCTCGTTTCTACGAATGGACGCTCCACCTCAGCGAGTTGCACCGCAACCAGTATCGCGGGGTTACGGAAATGGGCGACCTGCCCAACCCCACGGAGTACATCACGTTCCAAAACTCGACCCAGTCGCTGCCCAAAGGCGAACGGGCTGACATCCTCATCGACTACTTGGAGGTCATTTCGCCCTACTACACGCAGTGGCCGCCCGAGTCGCATCGCAATCTCTTCATCGAGAGCGACAAAAGCGACGACGAGACCGTGTACGCTCGCGAAGTCCTGGCTAACTTCATGCCCAAGGCTTGGCGACGTCCGGTGACCGATTCGGAAATCGAACGAAAGCTCGCTCTTTTTTCCAAGCTCCGCCCGACAAGCAAAGACTTCCAAGAAGCGATGATCGAAGTCCTGGCAACCGTTCTCTCGTCGCCAAGATTCCTATACATCGTCAACAAGGCCTCCGCGCCGAGCGAGAAAAAGACGCTCTCCGACTACGAGCTCGCAACTCGATTATCGCTATTCCTCTGGTCTAGCGTACCCGACCAGGAATTGCTCGATCTCGCCAAAAAGGGGAAACTGTCGAAGCCAAAGATGCTAGCCCGCCAAACGAAGCGCATGTTGGAAGATCCGCGCAGTCAGCGCTTCGCTCATCGTTTCACCCGCCAATGGCTTGGCATGCAATTGCTCGACCACTTGGATGTCGAAGAAGAAACGTATCCGCTTTTCGACAACGAGCTGAAGGATGCGATGCAGCAAGAGCCCATCGCCTTCTTCAAGCAGGTCTTGGACGAGAATCGCAGCATTATGGATTTTCTCCATGCCGACTACGCGCTGGTCAACGAGCGCTTGGCTCGCCACTACGGCATGGACGACATCAAGGGGAACGCCTTTCGGAAGGTTCCCTTCGACGCCGAGAGCCATCGCGGAGGCCTGCTAACCCAAGCGGGTCTGCTCGCCATGAATTCGGACGGCAAGGACTCGCATCCCCTGAAGCGCGGGATCTGGATGCTCGAGCGCTTGCTTAACGATCCCCCGCCCTCGCCGCCGGCCGCCGTTCCCGAAATCGATCTCACCGATCCCGAAATCGCCAAACTCACCTTGAAGGAACGTATCGAGAATCACCGCAACGACGATGCCTGCATGTCTTGCCACGCGAAGATCGATCCCTGGGGAATTGCCTTCGAGAACTTCGATGCGGTCGGCAGCTGGCGTAGTGAAATCGATGGGACGCCCGTCGATGCCACCAGTTTGCTTTTCAACAACCAGGAGCTCGATGGAATTCGCGGCCTGAAACGATTTCTGCTCGAAAACCGTCAGGATCAATTCGCGCGGGCCATCGTATACAAGCTCAGCGCCTACGCCCTCGGACGTCCGCTCTCGTTCAGCGACCGAGCTGACATTGAAGAAATCACCGCCCAACTTCGGAGCAAAGAGGATCGACTCGGAGACCTAATCTCTCTTATTGTGACCAGCGAGTTGTTTAATTCGATATAATCCCTATATTTTCCCAGCCGCAGGAACGCCCCTAATGAAGAACAACCTATACTCTCTCGATCGACGTAAATTTATCCGCGGAGCGGGTATCGCCCTCGCCTTGCCATGGATGGAGTCGTTCTCGCGTTTCGCCACGGCGGCCGAGAAATCGCCAAACAAGAAACGACTGGCCTGCTTCTACATGCCGGACGGCGTGCCCATGCCCCTGAAAGAGGACCCTGCCTACCATGACTGGAGCTGGTTTCCGCGCGGCATCGGCAAGAACTTCCAATTCACCAAATGTCTCGATCCCCTCGAGCCCTTGCGAAACGACCTCACCATCGTTGGCGGATTATCTCACCCGGCAGCCCGCACCGTTCACGGCCACTCCAACGCCGACCAATTTCTCACAGGCGCCGCGACCGGGCACGATGGCGACTACTTTAACAGCATCTCGCTGGATCAGCTGTACGCCGACAAAGTAGGCGAACACACCCGCTTCTCCTCGCTGGTTCTTTCTACGGACGGCGGCACGGGTTCGCCTCGAGGGGCCCAAACCATGTCTTTCAATCGCAGCGGTCGAGCCATCCCCGCCGAACATCGCCCCAAGCGCATATTCGACATGCTCTTCGCTACCAGCGACGAGGACGCGGCCCGCAAGCTTGCCATGAGCGAAAGCGCCTTGGATGACTTGATGGAAGACGCCCGCTCCTTGAAGCGCGATCTTTCCACGCATGACCAAGCGACGCTCGACGAATACCTTCAGTCCGTTCGCGACACGGAGATCAAAGTCGAAAAGGCCAAACGCTGGCTCAATATACCTTTCGCTCGCGTCAACGCTAACCACCTCCAGCTCGACGTCACGCCCGAAGATCCTCGCAACTATCTGCAAACGATGTACGAGCTGATCTACCTCGCGTTCAAGACGGACTCCACGCGCGTGGCGACCTACCAGCTCGGACGTGAAAACGGCGTCGGCATCAGCGACTACCTTGCCCGCGCGGTCGGCTTCAATCTCACTCACCAGCTCACTCACAAAACGCGAGAGCCGGGCGGATGGGAGAATTTCGGAACCTATTGCCGCTTCCTCAGCGAAGAGTTCGGACGTTTCGCCAACCGACTCAAGTCAACGCCTGAACCCGGCGGCAACGGCAATATGCTGGACAACACGCTCTTGCTCTTTGGCTCGGCCTCCAGCGCCTTCCACTTGTCGCGTAACTACCCGCTCATCCTCGCGGGCGGAAAGAACATGGGCTTCAAGCATGGCCAATATTTGAAATTCGGCACTGGCAACGAGGACAATCAAGCGACCTCCGGCATCAGCACCGACGCCGGCTGGCGTGGCGACATGGACTTCCAAGAGCTGCCGCTCTCCAACCTCTACCTCACCATGCTCCAGAGGCTGGGAGTCTACACCACTTCCTTCGGAGGCAGCGACCAGACCTTCGACATGGTCTAAAGGTAGGGCAATCCCGCTGAGCGGGATGCCGCAACCGTCTGATCAAAAGGTCTAAACAGGGATCGGTTCGCGAACAGGATGGCCTACGGCCAGCAGGAAAGCCTGTGGTTATGGGAGCCTACTTCCTGCTAACGCTTCAGCGTGATCCTGTTCCCGCCTAGCGGGATACCTGCTAAAAATTCAATCCAACACCGGAAAACCGCCCCTTACCTCGCCGGCGCCGGTCGCTCCGAAATTCGCTTCGAATCGCTTGTCGATGGGACGGCTATTGGGCATGCTCAGCCAAACGCGGAAAATCCGCCGCTTTTCTTCGGGATCCTCGAAATCCTCAAAGGCAGAACGTCGGTGCAGCGTCACCCAATTATTAAGCAATAGAATGTCGCCTCGCTCCTGCATGAATCGACAAGACTGACCCTCCTCGCCGGCGACTTCCTCGAGAAAGTCCATCGCTTCGATTTGCTTGGGAGTCAGATTCGGCAAGTCCGGATCCGCGTGGGCCCGATCGATCAATACGCGCAGGAAACTGCACGCGAAGAAACCATCGCGGAAGGAGAAAATGGGCTGCTCGCAATAGGAACGCTGATTTCCCAGATCCACGGTGTGACGCTTGTAGACAAAGGTCTCCATTAAGGTTTCCAGCAAGTCCGGTCGGCGACGCGCGATCTCATTGTACAAATGGGCCGAGCTCACCAACTCGTTCTCGCCACCTACCTTCGCCTTCTTCCAGCAAAGAAAGGCAATCACATCGCACCGGTCCGTGTGGAAGGACAGTTTCTTGTTCGTATTCGGTCCACGCGTACGCGGATCGCTAGTGCCGAATCCCGCATCCGTTACGTCGAACACGTTTTCGCCCTTCTCGTTTTGAGCAAGCAAGGTTCCTAGACCGCCACACCACTCGCGAAAGGCCTCGCGCGCCTCGTCGCAATTGTACTGTTCAATCGGAAAGCCACGCAGCATCAACGCTCCGGGACCCTTCTCTAACGCATCGCGAACGATTCCGGGATCCACAAACTGGAATTCCTGAACGAATTCCGGTTGCCTCAACAAGTCATCGCCCTGCCAAACCGACGATCCAGTGATTTCGTTTGTTCCCATCGCAACTTACAGATTAGGGAGATCGAGGTCGTTATCGCGAACGTCCTTCAGTTTCGCTACCAATCTCGCTTTGAACGACTCCACGACTGAAGCGTACTCCGGGTTGCGAGCGAGATTGGCAAACTGCCCAGGATCCTTGTTTATATCGAATAACTCGATTCCACCCGACGCGTCTTCTTCGTATTGGATGTATGCCCAGTCGTCCGTACGCAGGAGAAAGCCCTTTCTCATGGGAGCCACGCTAAAGACCGTATCGCGAACCGTGTATTCAGGATCTGATAACATTGGCGAGATATCCTTGCCTTGGAGTCGCTCCTGTTCGGGCAATCCACACAACTTCGCAAGCGTCGGATAAAGGTCCAGCAGTTCCACGAATGAATGACACACCGCCGGCTTTTGTCCTGGAACACGAATAATCAAGGGTACGCCAGACGACTCGTCGAGCAGACTGACCTTGGCCCAGAAATCATGCTCTCCCAAATGGTACCCGTGATCGCTGGTGAAGATGACGATCGTATTGTCCGCTTGCCCGGAACGCTCTAAGGCGTCCAGGACCTTGCCCACTTGCCGATCCAAGAACGCGACCGAAGCATAGTACCCGCCTACCGCTTTCTTTTGGCGTCGGAAATCCATCTGCATATTCACGCTCGTCTTGTAGTTGATGCCTGGTTTCGGAATGTCGTCCCAGTCGCCTTCGAGCTTTGGCGGCAGTACCATCTTATCATAGGGCAAATAGTCCTTGTAGTATTCGCGAGGAGCTACGAAAGGGACGTGAGGCCTAACGAATCCAACGCCGATAAAGAAGGGCTCCTCCCTCTTGGCTTCGATCAGTTCCACTGCCTTGGCTGCCGTTTTGCCATCCGAGTGAACCATGTCGTCGCCATCCGCTTCCACCACGACGAACGTGTTGCCGCCCATCACTGGCTTCGTTCCATCCGGATTGCTTTCAAGCGTTTCCCCATCGCCAGGCGCTTTCCATTCCGGACCGGGACTGTTGAATCGTTCCGTCCAAGAGGCTTCGTCATCCGCTCCGTGACCACCCTCTTCAATTCCTCCGGGAACCCCCATGTGAAAGATCTTGCTCACCCGAGCGGCGTAATAGCCATTGTTCTTGAAATGCTCGGACCACATCGCTCGATCGCCTATTTGCGGCCGCGGATTATTATAGCCGAGCGCTCCGGTCGCATGCGGATAGTAACCGGACATGAACGAGGCCCGCGACGGACCGCAGTAGGTCCCTTGGCAATACGCTCGCGTGAACAAGGTTCCCGTTTCCGCCAAACGATCGATATTAGGCGTCTTGCAAACTTCATTGCCATAGCACGAAAGCGCAGTGGGCGTCAGATCATCGGAAATGATGAAAAGCACGTTGTAGGGCTTGGACTGCTCTCCAGAAGCCAAGGCAATGCCGATCAGAGCGAACCAGGTTCCAGAACGAAAAACGGAATGAACGAGTTGAAGCATACGCAGTAGAGCAATCGAGGAAATCGCATCGGAGCGAGAATGCGAGCGCATTTGGACGATGCTTCCAGCGAGACCCACAACTTCCTCTCTACAGGTTCAATTCCAGTTGCGTAATCGGTCAATATGACTGGAAATCGTCTTCCCCTACCAATGAGTCCCCTTCGGCCCTTATCTTTTTGCGCTGCTTTCTCAATCGCTTGGATATCCAACGTATCGGCAAACGAAGCGCTTGTCCCCCATCACCCGAATATCGCCCGAATTAGCGTCTTCGCCGAAAATCCGGATATCGTCACGCCAACCGGAATCGCCGTGGCGCCGGACGGGCGGGTCTTCGTTCTCGAGAACCACACCCACCAGCGACCGCCAAGGTACGTAGGCCCTGCCAAAGACCGACTGCTTGTATTCGAGGACACGGACGGCGACGGCGCCATGGACGAGCGCTCGATTTTCTACGAGGGATTCGAGTTTACGACCGACCTATTGTTCGCCCAAAACGGCGACCTCTACGCTACCACCCGGGCCGACGTATTTCGATTTCCCAATGCCGCCGATCTCGACAAAGCGTCAGGCGACCCCGAGCTCATTGTCCATTGCGAAACGGAAGGCGTCTACCCTCACGACGGCATCAGCGGTCTGGCCATCGATCCGGGTAATCCCGATTGGCTCTACTTTGGCTTCGGCGAGAACCTAGGCTTCGACTACACCTTCATCGGCTCGGATGGAAAACGCTTTTCCGGCGGCGGCGAAGGCGGATCCTCCTATCGCTGTCGGCTCGATGGAACCGGACTGGAGAAGCTGTCCACCGGACACTGGAATCTTTTCGGCATGACCTTCGATCTGAAGGGCAACCTCTTCGCTACCGACAACGATCCGAGCAGCACGCCGCCGAATCGCTTGCTTAACATCGTCAATGGGGGCGACTACGGATTCGAATTTCGCTACGGACGCAGCGGTCGCCATCCGCTGACGTCTTGGACCGGAGAGAATCCAGGCACCTTGGGCATGGTAGCTCCGGTGGGCGAAGCCGCTTGCGGCATCATATCCTTCGGCCCTGGCCAAGCGCTGGTTGCCTCCTGGGGGGACAATCGCGTTTACCTGCACACGCTGAAACGGGAAGGTCGCGGTTTTAGCGCTACTCGCGAGATCTTCCTGTCTGGGTCGAATCTATTTCGCCCCGTCCACTTTTCATACAACAAGGATGCGACCGTTCTCTATCTTTCCGATTGGGCTAAGTCCGACTATCCCGTGCACGGCTTGGGCAGGATCTGGCGCATCGAGCTGAAAGAGCCCATCGACCTCACTCCCCTCTCGCGTGACGTCCCTGCCGAAATGACCTATGCAGAGGCGTTCGAGAATCTGGGCAGCAGCGATCCTTACGCGCGCACAGAAGCGGTTCGCGTAGTCGCTCTGAACCCCAAAGGAGACTGGCGCAAGATTGACGACCCTCTTGCCCGCGCCCATTACGCGGTTGCCCTTCGAAGATCCGGCAAAGAGTACGCAGCAACTCAGATACCCGACCTCCTCGAAGATCCCTACGAATCGGTCTGCTTCGTCGCCACAAAGTGGATATCCGACGAAAAGATCGTCGACTATCGTTCGCAAATGATGGAGCAACTGAATCGCCCGAACCTGAGTCGCAAGCTCATGTTCGCTATTCTAACCGCCCAACAGCGCCTCGATGAAGCAAGGCCATCCGACCAGCCCACGCCCGCTCAATTGCACCCCATCCTCAACGACCAGACGAAGCCAGCCCGACTCCGAGCGCTCGCCCTCAGTTTGATGAACGAAGACACTGTCGCCGTCGATAGCCTCGCCGCCTACACCCGCGATCCATCGCAGGAAATTCGTTTGGAAGCCGTACGCAATCTAGCCAGCTCGCAAAAAGCAGACGCTCAGACGGCGCTCGTATCCGTAGCCACAGACACGAGTCAATTCCCCAATATTCGAGCCGAAGCCATTCTCGGACTGGCCACGAACCCCACCGCCAACAAAGCGACGCTTGAATCGCTAAGCGAAGATCGGAACGCCATCGTAGCCACAGAAGCCCTACGCGCGCTCGCCGCGGGAGGCCTTAAAGCGCGAACGCTCTCGCCGAAACCCAACGTTCCCGACGCCACGCAATGGGCAAGCATGCTCGACGCTCTGCCCGGCGAGGCCGATCTGGACGCCGGTCGGCGAATATTCTTCCATCCTAAGCTAGCGACCTGCGCCACCTGTCACGAAATGGAGGGCCGCGGACGCCGCGTCGGTCCCGATCTCACCACGATCAACCGCCAAGCCGGCGTAGACGATGAGTGGTTGCTGACCCACATTCTCAGCCCAGCGGAGACCATCGCTCCGCAGTATCAGCCCTGGCAGATTCACTTGAAGGATGGCAGCTCCAAAATGGGTTTCGTCTTACGCAAGGGCGGGATCCGCGAAGCCTATCTCGGAATCGACGGCAACGAGTTCGCTGTCAGCAAACCGAATATCAAGCGAACCGAAGAGCTGCCCATTACAATCATGCCGCCCGGACTGCTCGCGCCGCTTCAACCCACCGAGATCCGCGATCTGATCGCCTACCTGCTGAAAGAGAAGTAGGTCGATCCAACCGGATCCGATTCACCCCGCCCAAGCGGCGAATTTCGAAGCGAGACGAACTCTAGCAGAATAGGTGTAACAAATTCGAACGCTCGAGGAGTATCCCCTAGAACACCGTTTAGGCCGCAATAACTCGTTGACCCACTGTCCCGAGAATTCTATCTATTTTAATTATGACTCGCTCTACTACTCCTAATCGTCGCCAATTTCTAGCTGCCTCTACCGCAACAGGGGCTGGACTTTTGTTCCTGCCGAGCGGCACGCTTTTCGGACAAAATCGTCCGGGCAACAAGTTGAACATCGCTCTCATCGGTTGCTGGGGCCGAGCTCAGGCTCACTTCCCCATGCTGGATAAGGAAAACGTGGTCGCCCTTTGCGATGTCAACTCCAAGGCGCTGGCCGCTGCAGCGCAGCGCTATCCTAAAGCGAGGCAGTACAAAGACTGGCGCAAGGCGCTCGATCAAAAGGACTTGGACGCAGTCGTATGCTGCACGCCGGACCATCACCACGCTTTTATCTCCATCTGGGCCATGAACCGCGGACTGCACGTCTACGGCGAAAAGCCGCTCGCCAACAGCGTCGAGGAAGCCCGTTTGGTTCGCGAGACTTACCTGGCCAACCGGAACAAAGTCGCTACCCAATGCGGCACCCAACGCCACTTCGACCCGAATTTCGCCTACATTCGCGAGCTCATCCACGAAGGCGCCATTGGCGATCTTCAGGATGTGCACGCCTGGGGAAATCGCTTTCACAACAAGAAACACTATCCGAAGGCGACAGGATCCGCTCCGGACTTCATCGATTGGGATCTCTGGGTAGGGCCATCGCCGATGCACCCCTTCAGCGAAGACTATTTCATCGCGAAAAACTGGAAGAATGGCGAGCCAACCCACTCCTACTTCGAATCCGATCCCAAGAAATGGCCGCGCGGATCGAATTGCCTCTCCTGGAACATGTACCGCGACTTCGGCAACTGGCAGATCGGCGATATGGGCAGCCATACCATGGACTTGGCCTTCAATCCGCTCGATGCCGATTACCCGATTTCCGCTCAAGCCGAAGGCGAGGAATACAATCCGGAAGTCGCTCCTTCGCGTATGAGCTCGAGCTGCATCAATCCTGCCAATGACTGGCGCGGCAAGATTCGGGTTTCCTGGCACCAGGGCGGCAACATGCCGAAGTCGCCGCTTTCCTACGTTGACATCAGCAAGATCGGCCACGGAGCTCTCTTTAAGGGAACCAAGGGATTCATCGTTGCGGACTTCAAGACCCGCACCGTCATTCCTTACGGCAGAGGCGCTGATCTCTCCTACTACGATTCCAGCAAAATCAAAGTGCCGGAACGCACCGTCGCCAACTTCGGCGAAGAATGGACTCATGCCTGCAAGACGAACCTCAAGACCTCTTGCAACTTCGATTACTCCGGTATCCTCATCGAGCAATTGCTGCTCGGCGCCGTGGCTTACGACGTCGGCAAGAAGCTCGACTACAACGCGAAGAAGATGGAAGTCACCAACAGCCCCGAAGCGAATCGCCTCCTCAAAAAGGAGTACCGCAAGGGTTGGGCCCTCAACGGCTAAGCCGCTCGAGCATCGCTCGCGCTTTCTTCAAGAGAGACCTTCGGGTCTCTCTTTTTTATTGGTAGCACAGGGCCTTAGTCTGCGCTTTTCCGGTCTAAAGATCCGCCGCTACCTATAGTATCCGAAAAAGACATCGCGCATCCTCACATCTACCTCTCTTATTCACACTGCATGTTTTTCTCCAATCGCTCTATAGCTATTCTTCTCGCGATTCTCGCCGGTAGCTCCCTAGCCCTAGCCGACTCTCCGCGCCCCAATGTCCTGCTCATTATGACGGATGACCAGGGTTACGGCGACCTCTCGCTTCATGGCAATCCAGTGCTCAGAACGCCCGCCATGGATTCGGTCGGCAGAGAAGGCGTACGCCTGGATCGCTTCTACGTCAGTCCTGTGTGCGCTCCTACGCGAGCCAGTCTCCTCACGGGCCGTTACCACTTGCGCACTGGATCCTGGGGAGTCTCTCGCCGCCAAGAAGTCGTCGATCCCGCTGAAACGACGATCGCCGAAGTGATGCGCGAAAATGGATACGCGACGGGATGCTTCGGCAAATGGCATAACGGAGCCGCCTACCCCGAAACCCCAAATGGCCAAGGCTTCGACGAGTTCTTTGGATTTCTCGGTGGCGTCTGGCGCGAGTACTACGATCCCATTCTCCGTCACAACGACGAAGACAATCGTTACGAGGGGTACATAACGGAAATTCTCACCGACAAAGCCATCGACTGGATGGACGAGCAGATAGACCGCGACCAAGCCTTCTTCTGCTATCTGCCCTACAACGCCCCACACACGCCTGGATTGGTAGACGAGGAATATTGGAAACCCTTCTACGAAAAGAGCGTCGGTCGTTGGGAATCCGTCATCTACGGAATGATCAAATCCATCGACGAGCAGATCGCGCGCGTCCTTAGCTTTCTCGAAACGAGCGGCCAAGAGGAAAATACCATCGTCATCTTCATGACCGACAATGGCCCCAACACTTTTCGCTACACCGCCGGTCTCAAAGGCAAGAAAGCCCATATCTACGAAGGCGGCATTCGCGTGCCATTCTTCATCCGTTGGCCAGGGACGCTCAAGCCGCATACCGTCAATCAGCCGCTATCGCATATCGACATTCTCCCCACCGTCGCTGAACTCTGTAACATCGATCTCAATACACCTAACCCAATCGACGGAATGAGTTTCGCCAGCCTCCTGCGAGATCCATCCATGGACTGGCCCGATCGGCAGTTCATTTCCTTTTCCTACGGATCCAAAACAAAGATTCAAAGCGAGGCCGCTGTACACACGAATCGCTGGACAGCCGTCCAATTCAAAGGCGCTTGGAGTCTCTACGATATCGAAGCCGATGTTCGTCAGCGACACGACCTTTCGAAACGCTATCCCGAAGTTCTCGACAAGCTGAAGAGCCATTGGGAAACGGAACTCGCAACCATGCCACCACTAGGCGTCGAAACGCCGGTCCCGGTCGGACAACGAGATGGCGAGCGCGTCGTTTTGAAAGGGCACGATGCGAATTTCAACGTTCCGCGCGGAAAGGGAATCGACTACAACTATCGAGCCGGCTTTACGGGTCACTGGATCAGCAAGTGGACGGATACCAAGGCCTACCCCGAGTGGAAGCTCAATGTCGCCCAAGGCGGAAATTACGAAGTCAGCATCCTTTACTGTTTGCCTGCTGAAGACGTCGGCGTCGCTGGATATTTAGAATTAGGGATACAGCGCTTACCGTTCAAGATCGTCGAAGCCTTCGACCCTCAGCCCTACTCCCAGCCATTCATGCTGGACGGCGAGTCCACGAAGTACGAGCACAAGGCCTGGAAGCGACTCACATTGGGAACGGCCCAACTCAACGGCGGACAAGCGTCCGTACGCATCCAATTATCGGATATACCTGGTCCCAATGGAATCGAAATCAAGGAAGTCGAATTACGCCGACTCAATTAGATTCCAAACCACGGAGTTCACGGAGGAACGGAGAGCTAAAGCAGCGAAAACCTGCTCGCTCGTCAGAGCGATCCTGCTCCCGCAGCGCAGCAAGGGATCCCTGTTCATTCATTTCACCGTTTTCGATTGTCTTCGACGCTGCGGGGACGCAGCTGCCCTACCTAGGGCCTTGCTATTGCCACTTCCCGGTCAAACGCCGGGCGATGCGGCGCGAAAATTCGTAGGGAGACTCTTGGGCGGCGGCTACCTCCTCCTTGTAGCCTTTGCCCGCATCGCCAAGTTCCTCGATCGCCCGAAGCGCATACATGCCCACTAGATAATTGGGATCGTCGATATGCCTAACGAGACTCTCGAGCCAATTTTCGTATCCAAGCTTCACCAACGCTTGCGACGCTGCCACTCTAACGGAAGGACTCGGATCCGCTGCAAGCCATTCCAGCTTCGCTTTCGACTGTTCCGCTTGATTAACTCCCAGCCATAC